>BNJT01002458.1_pt1 | contig 190065 bp, 248 predicted proteins | sample 8540491 | NCBI WGS metagenome assembly BNJT01 (sample SAMD00202455, study PRJDB9452) | human saliva metagenome | host: Homo sapiens | reverse complement strand
TGATAATCTTTCTTTAGATTCTAGAAAAATTCACTTCATCTCGAAAAGAAATTAGAAGCATTAGGATTATTATCAACTTATTATATTGATAATGACGGTGTAGGACAGTATGTTTATAAGTTAAAGGATGCTCTAGCTTTTAATGATTTTTTTGAGAATGCAATGTTATCTCAATTATTAGAAAATACAATAGGATCTAGTCAATATACTGAAATTAAAGAAACATTCTCTAATAATAAAGTTTCTTTTTAATAGTTTTCAAGATTTAACAGCAACATTTTCTGATGTTTATAATTTGGAAAAATGTGAATAATATTTATCTTAATACACAAGTTTTTTTGATAGTAAAAAAAGGTGCTAACTTAGATGAATATTATTTTTGATTTTTTTCTAAGTTAAGTTATTTTTTTTAGCTAATAGTTATATTGTAGATATATTAGATAATAAAAAGACAAAAGAAGATATATTAGGATTAGCGCATCTATATAAAGTAACGCCTCAAGATATGGCAAAAGCAATAGAAAATAGTTTAGATGTTGAAAATGGTGGATCAGTATTAAATATCAATAAGTTAAAAGATTATTTAGTTCAATTGTTTGTAAATGTTAGGAAACAAAAATATACCTACACTTGATAAGATGATTACAAGGAAAAATTGAAGAAGATTCTGTTGAATTAACAGAAGAAGATAAGTTTATAAAAAGCTACTGACAATACAAATTATATTGATTATCTAAACAAAAAAATGAATTTAATTATTTCTACAGTAGATGCAGAGGCTATTAATAAATTACAAAAAAATATAATTTTTCCTACAGGAGTTTTAAATATTTTATTAGAGTATTCTATAAAAAAATGAGTAATTCGCCTGGCATTCCAAACTTTAATTATATGGATAAAATTGCTAGCACCTGGAGTAGTAAAAAATTACTAGGGGCAAAAGATGCTATCGAATATGTAAAAGAAAGACAAACAATAAGTAATAATAGAAAAAAACTAATAGTAAACAAGTCAAAAGTACAAATAGTAAGAACAAGGGAATGTATATGGCTCCATTTCCTGAGTATCTTCAAAAAAGAAAAGATACATCTTCAACAGAAAATACTACTAAAAAAATAGAACTGTAACTAAAGAAGATGAAGAAGCATTTAGTGAGATGCTAAAAGAATTGAATAGTAAGAGGGATATATAATGAAGAAAGTATCTAATGTTATTCCAGAAAAAAATCAAATAAAATGTATGAGGAATTTATATCTACACGGGTGTTAAACGATAAAGATATTATTGATTTTATTCAAGTAAATAATTTTACTAAAGAAGATATATATAATAATTTAGAAAAAAATTTTTATCAATATTATATTTCTAAAGATGCCTCATTAGATTTAAATCATAAACCTAAATTATCATTAAATAATGGTGAAGTTAATATTACTTATACTGAAACTGAACAATATAAACAATATAGGCTAGCAAGTCAACTTGTTAATAAAATTAAAACGGAATATATCGCTAACAGAATATTAACATATTGTTTTGAAAATTTATCAAAAACTAAAGAAAAAGGTTTGTTAGCTCGTGAGTTGATAAGAGCTTGTAATGATATACTAGGAAATAGAAGTAAAAAAGGTGCTTATATTTACGGAGCTACTGGTACAGGGAAAACCTTTTTGCTAGGTTGCGTATATAATTACTTGAAAAGAAACGGAAAGCAGCCTGCAATAATATATTATCCTGAATTTATAAGGAGAATTAAATCTCGAATTAGCAACAATGATTATACCGAATATGTGGATATAATTAGAACACAAGAAATTTTACTAATCGATGATATTGGTGCAGAAAACACTACGGATTTTATTCGAGATGAAATTTTGGGACCTATTATTAATTATCGTGAGGCAGAAAAGCTTCCAACATTTTTCACTTCAAATCTATCATATGATGATTTGTTAGAGTTTATTTCAACCTCTAATAATAAGGTTGATTATACGAAAGCGGTAAGAATTGTAGATAGAATTAAATCTTTAACAAATCCATTTTTTTAGATGGTGAAAATGAAAGAGAATATTATTAAAAAAAGAGTTTATAAAAATTTTTTTAATTAAATTTTATAAACTCTTTTTTATGATTAGTAATAAAGTAGAAATAAAGTGAAAAAAAATTAATTTTTTTTAAAAAATAGTGGAAAAAAGTGGGGAAATGTGGTAAATTATATAAGTAAGGTGGTGAGATTATGTTTATCGGTCAATATAACAATAAAATGGATGCTAAAGGAAGACTTAGTATACCAATAAAAATTTAGAGATGATTTAGGAGAAAAGTTTATAATAACAAGAGGTTTAGATTCTTGTTTATTTGGTTATTCTTTACAAGAGTGGCAAAAAGTGGAAAGTAAGATAAAATCACTACCTATTACAAAGAAAAATGCACGTACTTTCCAACGTTTCTTCTTTTCAGGGGCGACTGAAGTTGAGATCGATAAACAAGGAAGAATAAATATTCCAAATTCACTAATTGAGCACGCATCTTTAGAAAAAGAATGTGTGGTTAATGGACTATCTAATAGAATAGAAATATGGGATAAAGACAGATGGGAAGATTTATTAGTTGAAAGTGAAGCTAGTGTTGAAGAAATTGCAGAAGAGTTAGAAGATTTTGATTTTTAGGATGGAAAAAATGTTTAAACATTATAGTGTATTATTAGAAGAAGCCGTAGAAGGATTAAATATAAAAGAAGATGGGATTTATGTAGACTGTACTCTTGGGGGTGCCGGACATAGCCTTGAAATATTAAAAAAACTTACAACAGGAAAGTTATATGCATTTGACCAAGATAATGTAGCTCTTGAAAATGCAAAAATTAAATTATCTGAATACGCAGATAAAGTTGTCTTTATAAAATCAAATTTCGAAAATTTAAAAGAAAAATTAGCGGAGCAAAATGTTTATGAAGTTGATGGTGTATTATACGATTTAGGGGTCTCATCACCACAGTTGGATACACCTGAAAGAGGATTTAGTTACAATTATGATACTAGATTAGACATGAGAATGGATACTGATGCAAGCATTAGTGCTTATGAAGTAGTAAACGAATATAGTTATCATGATTTAGTAAGAATCTTCTACCGCTATGGAGAAGAAAAATTTTCTAAACAAATCGCAAGAAATATCGAGAAAAAAAGAGAACTAGCACCAATAGAAACAACTTTTCAATTAGTGGACATAATTAAAGAATCAATTCCTGCAGCTAAAAGAAGAACTGGAGGACACCCAGCAAAAAGAGTCTTTCAAGCAATAAGAATAGCAGTAAACAATGAACTTTCAGTTTTTGAAAACTCTCTTGAACAGGCTATAGATATTGTAAAAGTAGGTGGAAGAATTTCAGTAATTACTTTTCACTCATTAGAAGATAGAATATGTAAGCAAATCTTTAATTCATATGCAAAAAATAAAGATATTCCAAAAAATCTTCCAGTGTTACCAGAAGAGAGTTTATCTAAATTAAAATTAATTACTAGAAAACCTATCTGTCCAAGTGAGAGGGAATTAGAGGAAAATAATAGATCTAGAAGTGCAAAATTACGAATAGCAGAAGTGCAAATATAAGAAATTAAAAAGAGAAGGAATAAAGGAAAGATGGCAACGTTAAAAGTATATAGTAGAGAATATGGTACTAGAAAGGTACAAGAAAAAGTAAAATTCAACGTAGTAGAAAAGATAGGCTATGTTGTATTTGGAGGAGTTATTTTACTTACTAACATAGTTATGTTAAACTATAAAGGGGAATTATATTCATTAAAAAGTGCTCAGCAAAGAAATGAAGTAGTTATTGCAGAAAAGCAAAAAGAAAATAATGAACAAAAAGTTATTATTAATAATCTATCTTCATATGAAAGAGTTAAAAAAATAGCTGAGAGTTTGGGTATGAAAGTCCAAAATGACAATATAAAGGTAGTGAGATAATTGAAAAAATTTTTACGGAATATATTTACTCTTGGCTTTTTGGAAGATAAAAAGAGCTTAGAGAGAAAAGATTATATCTCAAGAGGAAGAACAAAAATGGTATTTTTTATAATTTTTGTTTTTTTCTTTGTATGGATATTAATAGCTAATATTGGCCAGATGATGTTAATAGGTACAGTCAGAGGCCAAAACTTATCAGAATTATCAGATAAAAAATATAAAATTGATACAAGTTTACAACCAAATAGAGGAAAAATATATGATAGAAATGGAAATATCTTAGCTGATAATATTGAATCATATAAATTAGTTGCTGTAGTATCAGATAAAGCTACTGAAGATAAGGATAATCCTCGTCATGTTGTTGATATCGATAAAACAGCTAGAGAATTGGCAAAATATGTAAAACTTGATGAAGGTAAAATTAAAGAGGCCTTACAAAAACAAGGTGTATATCAAGTAGAATTTGGGACTGCTGGAAAAGATATAAGTGTTGAGGATAAGAAAAAAATAGAAGATTTAAAACTTCCTGGTATTAGCTTTATAGCTACTACAAAAAGATATTATCCTAATGGGAGTATGTTAGGAAACTTTTTAGGTTTTGCTCAAAATTCTCCAGATAGCGATCTTATAACAGGACATTTAGGTGTGGAAAAAACTTTTGATTACTACTTAAGAGGTAAAGAAGGACATATAACTTATGCAAAAGATGCATGGGGAAAAGTTGTTTCTAATATTCCTAAAGTTGAAATAAATCCAGTAGACGGGGCAGATATTTACTTAACAATAGATAAAAATATTCAAAGTTATATAGACAATACCCTTAAAGATGTTCAAGAAAAATATGAACCAGAAAGTGCGTTTGCTATTGTTGTGAGTGCTAAAACTGGAGAGATACTAGGAATGGGTCAAACGCCTGCATTCAATCCAAATACTCAAGAAAACTTAGAGAGTGCTTGGTCAAATATCTTTTATAATTCAGCTTACGAGCCTGGATCAACATTTAAAACATTTACACTTTCAGTTATAATGGAAAATAACTTATATAATCCAATGAAATACTATAGATCAGGATCATATAAAGTAGAAGATACTGTTATTTATGACTGGAATAAAGTAGGATGGGGTACTATAACTCAAAGACATGGTTTCCAACAATCTTCTAATGCTTTAATGTTAACATTATTACAAGACTTAGGAACAGAAAAGTTAAAAACAGGATTAGAGAAATTTGGTTTTGGTAAAACAACAGGAGCTTTATATAATAATGAAGCAAGTGGAGATTTAGTATTTAATAACAAACTTTCAGCTTCAACTACTGTATTTGGACAAGGTAGTACAGTAACAGCAATGCAAATGGTACAGGCTGAAACTGCAATTTTAAATGATGGTAATATGTTATCACCATATTTCTTACAAAGAATTCATGATAAAATAATAAATAAAGATGTTAATAGTGGTCAGAAAACTATTGTTGGAAATCCAATTTCTAAAGCTACTGTAGATAAAATGAAAGAAGAATTATATGGAGTAGTAAATGGAAGTTGGGCACAAGGTGGTAAAAAATATGCGTTAGATAATTATACTGTTTCGGGGAAAACAGGGACAGCACAGGTAGTAGATCCAAAAAGCGGTAAATACTACAGTAGTCAATATAAAGTGTTACACTCATTTATAGGATATGCACCTAGTGAAAATCCTGAAGTTATTGTTTATACTGGTATGAAATTACCAAATAAAAACCTTGCAGAAAGTTTTGCTAAAGGGTCATCAGAGATTTTTAAACCTGTAATGGAAAATACGCTTAATTACTTAAATGTTAAGAAAAATGATTCTTCAAATGAAGTAACAACTTATACAATGGATGATTATATTGGAAGTAGTTCAACTTCTGCAGTAGAAAAACTGGCTAAACAAACTAAAAGTGTTGTTTTAATAGGAAGTGGAAAAAATGTTTTAAATCAATTCCCTTCTAAAAATAATATATTTAAAAAAGATGATAAAGTATTTTTACTTTTATCAGATGAGAATATTCAATTACCTAATTTTGCAGGTTGGTCAAAAGCAGAAGTTTTAACTTATAAACAATTATCTGGTTTAGATATTGAAGTAGAAGGAAATGGATATGTGCAATCACAATCTATTCCAGCGGGAAGAAGTGTGAAAAAAGGAGAGAGTATAAAAATAAAATTTAGTTAGGAGAAAACAATGAGTAATTCAAATATAGTGGTAGCAATATCGTTATTAGTAGTATCTTTTTTAGTAACCGTATTAATGTTACCAAGGTTAATAAAGTATTTGCATTATTTAAAATTTGGGCAAGCAATTAGAGAAGAAGGACCTCAAAGTCATATGCATAAAAAAGGGACACCAACTATGGGAGGTATTTCTTTTATAGTTGCTACCGTACTTGCATTAATAATTGCAATGTTTATTGATAGTTCAAATATTAAATACTATATTCTATTTATCTATACGACTATTTCATTTTCAATAATTGGGTATATTGATGATATGTTAATAGTAGTAAAAAAGAAAAATGATGGGTTAGCCCCAAGAAAAAAATTAATGTTACAAATATTATTTTCTATAATATTCTATGTATTAGTTAAATTTATTTATGAAGACATAAATTATATCTATATACCTGGATTAGAATATCAACTTAACATATCTTATCTTTATATGATATTTGTTGTATTCTGGCAAACTGGATTTTCTAATGCTGTGAATTTAACAGATGGTTTAGATGGCTTAGCTACTAGCGTAACAATTATTACAACAAGTACATTTGCTTTATTAGCATATAAGGAAAATAATTTTCCAATTTTTGTATTTTGTTTAGTATTAGTGGGAGCCTTAATAGGATTCTTATTATTTAACAAAAATCCAGCTAAAATATTTATGGGTGATACAGGATCACTAGCATTAGGCGGTATTTTAGCAGCTATTTCAATAATTTTACACAAAGAAATAGCGTTTATTTTCATAGGATTAGTATATATACTTGAAACGTTATCTGTTATTATTCAAGTTGCTTATTTTAAAAAGACTGGGAAGAGAATTTTTAAAATGTCACCATTGCATCATCATTTTGAATTATCAGGATATGGTGAGGTGAAAACAGTTCACTTATTTGCAATAATAGCTTTGATTTCTTCAGGAGTAGGATACTTTTTAGGGGTGATTTAATATGTTAGATTTAAAAAATAAAAAAATACTAGTTTTAGGTTTTGCAAGAAGTGGATATTCGACAGCAAAAATTTTAAAACAGTTAAATTATAATGTAATTGTAAATGCATATGATGATTTAAGTAAAGATGTACATGCTAACGAATTACGCGATTTAGGAATACCTATTATTGATGGAGGACATCCACTTTATTTGCTGGATGAAATTGATTTGATAATAAAAAATCCTGGAATTAAGTATCAGATTGATTTTTTACAAAAAGCTATTGAGAAAAAAATTGATATTATTACAGAAATCGAATTAGCTAATACTTTATTTAATGTAGACATGGTAGCAATTACTGGTACAAACGGTAAAACTACAACTACTCAAATGACTTATGATATTTTAAAGCAAAGTAATAAAGATGTGTATTTAGCAGGAAATATAGGCTATCCATCAATAGAGGTAGCATATAATCATCCTAATTCTTTAATTATAACTGAAGTATCATCATTTCAATTAGAAGGAACTAAATATTTTAGACCTTCTATAGCAGCTATAACAAATTTAGGTGAAGGACATCTAGATTATCATAAAAGTATAGAAAATTATAGAAATGCTAAAAGAAAAATATACAAAAATCAAGTGGATACAGATTTTCTTATTTTAAATATTAAAGAAAAAGATAAATATAATATAAGCGAAATAAATTCAAATATAATTTTTTATGATACAAAAATTTAATACTGATGCAGATGTGTATATAAAAGACAACATGGTAATATATGGAGATGTTGAATTATTTGATTCTACAAAATTAACACTTCCTGGATTACACAATGTTGAAAATGGAATTAATGCTGCGGTAATCGCTTATAAAAAAGGTGCTGATATTGAATCGATAAGAAGTGTTTTATATAACTTTAGTGGAGTCAAGCACCGATTACAATATGTAGGAGAGAATAAAGGAATAAAATATTATAATGATTCTAAAGCGACAAACCCTGTTGCAACAATAAACGCATTATCTGGATTTGAAAAAAATGTGATATTAATTTGTGGAGGACAAGACAGAGGGATAGATTTTCATGAGTTATCTCCATATTTGAGTAGAGTTAAAACTATGGTAGTAGTAGGAGAAAGTGCAGATATCCTAAAATCTTTAGCAGATAAAAATAATGTTAATTGCATAAAAGCGATAAAAATAGATGATGCAACAGAAAAAGCAAGTAAGATAGCTGTTTCAGGTGATATTATATTATTATCTCCTGCATGTGCATCATGGGATCAGTATAAAAGCTTTGAAGTACGTGGAGATGAATTTATTAATACATTCAAAAAAATCCAAAGTGAAGGATAGATATTATGAATAGTAAAAATAAAAAATTACTTTCAAAAAAATAAATAGTGAAAAAAACGCCACGCTTCAATTACAAAAAAATTAAAAAGAAAAACGTCGCAGAGAATTAGCATTTATAGTTTTAATATTTTTTTAATTTTTATTTCAGTAGTAGCTTTCATGTACAGCCCGTATATGAAAATTAGAAATATAGAGGTTCAAGGATACTCACAAATTACAAAGGAAGAAATATTAACTGCAGGTAATATTAATGAAAAATATAAAAACATGGTCTGTAAAAAGATAGTGAAGTAGAAAAAAATTTAAAAAGATAAATTTAATATTTTTTTAAAAAAAGTAACTGTAAAATCTAAAAATTCCATCTTCTATCAAAAATAGAGGTAGAAGAATATAGATTAATTGCTCAAAAAAACTTGATGATGGTGGTTACCAGATTATAATGGAAAAACGGGCAAACATATAATGGACAAATTAGAAATAGTTATAATTTACCAATAGTAGAGAATTTTGAAAAATAATGGTAAGTTAGAAGAAGTTTATAAAAAAATTTAGCACAGTTGAAAACTGAAGTTTTAGTGCAGATTTCAGAAATTATTAATAGTAATGACTCTGAAATAATTATCTATATGAAAGATGGTCAAAAAGTTAAAGCTATGTCTTCAACATTTGCTCAAAAAGTTAAATTATTATGATGAAATATCCAAATATATTAAAGATAAAAAAACAAAAACAACACTTAATTTAATAAATGGAGCATATTTAGAAACTGAAAAAAATCTGATGCTGAAAAAAATAGTAAAAATAAAAGAATTATTAAATAAAATGAATGGCTCAGATTCTAAAGAAAAAGAAAATACTAAAGAAGAAAAAGAAGATAAAGAAAATACTGATGATCAAGTAAATAGTGAAAATACTGAGCAACAAGTAAATTCAAATAAAACTTCAAATCAAAAATAAAAATAAATCTACAAACCAAAGTAAAACTACAAAGAAAAACTACAACAACACAAAAATACTAATAAAACTAAAAAAACTTCATAGTAAAAAAATACTATTCAAAACTTAAATTTTTGAATAGTATTTTTTTATAAAATTGAAAAGAAAAAGATAAAAAAATCATTTTAAAACAAATAATTTCATAAAAATTTTTAATTTTTTTGGTGTTTTTTTCATATTTTTTTAAAAATTTGTGTTATAATTTAGTATGTGTAAATAGAATTTGTGTGTATTTACAATTTTATTATAATTACAAAAAAATATAGAGGAAGGAGTGTTTGACTTGAGTTCACAATTATATACTTCAATAGATCTGGGATCATCGAGTATAAAAAGTTATAATCGCAGATGTAGTATATGAAAAAAATTGAATATATTGGGTGTTGGTATTGTAAAAACTACAGCAATAAAAAAAGAGGAAATATTATAGATGTAGAATCAGCATCTAGAGATATTCAAAAAAAGCGATAGATATTGCTAAAAGTGAAGCTAATAAAGACATAAGATCATTATATGTAGCAGTTCCAAGTATACACACTCATATTAAAAAAAGTGTTGCGGAAATTAAATTTGATACTAAGCACGATATAGATGGTAGAGATATCGAAGAAGTTATAGAAGAAGCAAAAATTTTACCTTTACCAAGAGAAAGAGAAGTTGTCCAAGTTATTCCTGATTACTACAGATTAGATGATATTGAACATATCAGAAAACCAAAAGGGATGACAGCTCACAATACATTTGAAGTAACAGGAAATAGAGTGTTTACTTCTAAAACTCATCTACATACTATATACAAAAGTATAGAAAACCTTAGACTAGATTGCAATGAAACTTTCTGTACTTCACATGCATTAGGAGAATTATTACTAAATGACGAAGAAAAAGATTATGGTTCAGTAATAATTGATATCGGAGCTGGGTTAACAACAGTAAGCTATTTTGAAGATGGTATTTTACAATTATCACAATCTATAGAATTAGCTGGTGAGGATATTACAAGAACTATATCTGATGTATTAAATGTACCAACTAAACGAGCAGAAGAAATTAAACTTACTCAGGGGCATGCATTTTATGATACAGCTTCATCACAAGTAGTTATTGAAATCGATAATTTAGAGCCAGATGAAGAACCGTATACACAAAAAGAATTAGCTGATTACATAGAAGAGGTGGTAGAAGAAATAATTCTACGATCATTTGATGTATTAAGAAAAGCTGGAATTAATCGTGTTAAAGGAAATGTAGTATTGACAGGTGGTACTACACAAATGCCAGGAGTATTAGAATTAGCAAAAGATATGCTAAGAAAAATGAATGTAAGAATTGGTTCACCAAAGATTATAGGGGCTAATTCTCCAGAGTTATCAGTAGTTGTAGGTACACTTACTAGTAGCTATAAAATTGAATCATTATTCGGTTATCAAGTTACTGAAGAGATTGCAACAATAAAGAATACTAACTCAACTTTTGAAAATGTATCTTCAATAGAAGAAGTTAATATTTCTAAATCAAGAGTAGAACCTACTATTGCTAGTGAAAACCATATAGAGGATAATGAACAAGAAGTTTATTATGAAGATGAAGATAATGAAGAAAAAGACGATAAAGAACAAGGTCTGTTCAGTAAATTAAGTAAAATGTATAATTCGTTTTTTGAATAATTAGGAGGAAAATAAAATTATGTTTCAAGAATTTGATCAATCAGCAGTAATTAAAGTAGTCGGAGTTGGAGGCGGTGGTGGAAACGCCGTAGACCGAATGGTAGAAAGCGGTATTCAAAATGTAGAATTTATCGCTGTTAATACAGATGCTCAAGCATTAAGACGCTCTAAAGCAGATGTTAGAATTCAAATAGGTGAAAAATTAACAAAAGGTTTAGGTGCTGGTGCGAATCCAGAAGTCGGACGTAAAGCAGCTGAAGAAACTAAAGATAAAATTGAAGAAGCATTAGAAGGAGCAGATATGGTATTTGTTACTTCAGGAATGGGTGGAGGAACTGGAACAGGTGCAGCTCCAATCGTTGCAAGTATAGCTAAAGAACTAGGTGCTTTAACTGTTGGTGTTGTTACTCGTCCATTCAATTTTGAAGGTAAAAAACGTCAAGTTCAATCAACAGCTGGTATTAACTCATTAAAAGGTGCTGTTGATACTCTTATCGTAATTCCAAATGATAGATTATTAGATATCGTTGATAAATCTACTCCAATGATGCAAGCATTCGTTGAAGCTGATAATGTATTACGTCAAGGGGTTCAAGGTATCTCTGATTTAATTAACGTTTCAGGAACAGTTAACTTAGACTTTGCTGATGTTAAAGCTATTATGGCTGACCAAGGATCTGCATTAATGGGTATTGGTGTAGCTTCTGGTGAAAATAGAGCAATTGAAGCAGCTAAAAAAGCTATTTCTTCACCATTACTTGAGACTTCAATCGTTGGAGCTAAGGTGTGTTATTAAATATTACTGGTGGACCATCATTAAGTTTATTTGAAGCACAAGCAGCAGCTAGCATTGTTCAAGAAGCAAGTGATGACGAAGTAAACATGATCTTTGGTACAGTATTTAACGATGAATTAGAAAAAACTGACGAGATTATTGTAACAGTAATTGCTACTGGATTTGAGGATGATGGAGTTAATGTTGAAAGAGATATTTTAACACAACGTCCAGCTCAACAAGAAGCAAGTTCATTCACTAGTGGATACGGAAAAAATGAAGTGGAACAAGAAATGTACCCACGTCCAAGAAGAAGAACTAGAAGAGAAATCTAATAAAAAATAAGGCAAAGTCCTGGTGACTTTGTCTTTTTTTTTAATAAAATTTAATATTTTTCATTATTTTAGGAAAATTGTTTACAATTGTCTCAAAATTTAGTATAATTTATTGTTAAATATACTATGAAAGGATGAGATTTATGGCAAATCAGAAAATGGAAAGAAATCTGCAGGCACGTCATATAAGTATGATAGCTATCGGTGGATGTATAGGTACAGGTCTATTTATGGCAAGTGGTGCAGTAGTGAGTAAAGTGGGTTCATATGGAGCAGTCTTAACATATGCATTAATTGGGGTAATAATTTACTTTTTAATGGCTTCAATTGGAGAATTAGCTACGTTTTATCCTGTTTCTGGTTCATTTGGTTCTTATGCTACTAGATTTATAGATCCCGGACTAGGATTTGCAATTGGATGGTTATATTGGATATTATGGATTTTAGTTGCAAGCGTAGATATTATTACATTATCTAAAATCTTACATTATTGGGAATTCTTTAGACAGTTTTCTTCATTTAGTATTTGTGTTACTTTTTTAATTTTATTATACTTACTAAATTTAATAAGCGTTAAAGTTTTTGGTGAAATAGAATATTGGATTACTATAATTAAAGTAATAACAGTAGTTGTTTTCTTAATAGTTGGTATAGCTATTATTTTCGGTGTATCGAGCAATCCTGAAGCAGGATTACCTACATTTATAAAAAACGGTGATAAGACACTTAGTGCTGGAATTGGGTTATTTGGAGTACTCTCTACTGCGGCCTTTTCATTTGGTGGAACAGAAATAGTAGCCGTAACTGCAGGAGAGTCTCCAAATCCTAAAGAAACAATGCCTAAGGCAGTAAAACAAGTTTTTTGGAGAATATTAATTTTCTATATTGCAACAATGTTTATTATTTCTTCAATTGTTTCTGCAGATGATGCCAGACTACTTGATACTAATAATGTTACAGCTTCACCATTTACAATAGTATTTCAAAATATTGGTTTAGGTTTTGCTGCAATGATTATGAATGTTGTAATATTAACTTCAGTTTTATCAGCTGCAAACTCAGGAATGTATGTTTCTAGTAGACAACTATTTTCATTAAGTTCACATAAATATGGTCCTAAGATATTTAAAGAGCTTAATAGTAACTCGGTTCCTACGATAGCTTTATCATTTTCTTCAGTATTTATGGTAGTTTGTTTTATATTTGAAAGATACAATCCAAGTGGTTACTATATGTTACTTTCAATGGTAGGTATTATAGTTATGATTATTTGGATGGCATCATTAGTTTCTCAAATTAGATTGAGAAAAGCTATAGTTAAACAAGGTAAAACAGCTGAAGAGGTATTACCATATACAGCAAAAACAGGAGTAGTAGGATCATATATTGCATTATTTTCATTTGCAATTATTACTATCTTACAATTGGTATCAGATTATATTACAGGTGGTTTTTTACAAATGTCTTATAATTTAGTATGTCCATTAATTTGTTTAATAATGTACATCACTTTTAAGTTAGTAACGAAAAAGAAATTTATAAAAATTAGAAGAAATGAATATTGATCCGTATAAAGAAAAAGTAAATATTAAGATAAAAAAAGAATTATTAACCAATTGATTGGGAAATCATGTGTTAATAATTCTTTTTTTATACGTTAATGAAATTCATTAATATATAGAAAATAATTAATCTTTATGATAAAAATTATATTTAAGTAATTTTTATGGAGATGATGATATGATTATAGGAATTACTGGAAGTATTGCATGTGGAAAAAGTACAGTATCTAATTATTTAAAAAAAGTAAGGGTTACATTGTTATAGATGCTGATAAAATTGGACATGAGGCTTTAGATGATGACTATGTAAAAGAAAAAAATTAATATTAGCCTTTGGTAATGAGATACTTGAAGATAATAAAATAAATAGACAAAAAAACTAGGAGAGCTTGTTTTTTTGGAAACAGTAGTAATCTAAATGTTTTAAATAGTATTATACATCCTGAAATTAGAAAAAAAATTTTAGAAAAAATTGATAAAAATAATGATAAAGAGTTAATATTTATAGATGTTGCATTACTTTTTGAAGCTAAATTTGATGATTTAGTCGATAAGATTATTGTAGTTTATGTGGATAAAAATACACAGTTAACTCGTTTAATGAAAAGAAATTCTATTTCAAAAAAGGAAGCTTTAAGTAGAATAGTGAGCCAAATGAGTCCTATAGAAAAAGCGAAGTTAGGAGATTATACGGTAAATAACAATCTTGACGTTATTAATACTTATGAACAGGTGGATAAAGTACTTTCAGAATTAAAGAAAGGGCGTTGTAAATAAATGGATAATATTTTAAAAATAAAAAACCTAACAGGTGGATACAATAGAAAAAAAATAATTGAAAATATTAATATTGAAATACCTGAGGGTAGCATCACTGCGCTTATTGGATTAAATGGTGCAGGAAAAAGTACAACTATAAAACATATACTAGGACTACTTAGACCTATGGAAGGTGAAATAATAGTTGATAACAAAACAATAACTAGAGATAACGAAAGTTATCGTAGAAGTATTAGTTATATACCTGAATCACCAGTGTTATATGAAGAGTTAACACTTGAAGAACATATCAATTTAACAGCAATGGCTTATGGTTTAGATATGGAAGAAACATGGAAAAAAGCAGATATATTATTAAATTTATTTAAATTAAAAGATAAGAAAAAATTCTTTCCAGTTCATTTTTCAAAAGGTATGAAGCAAAAAGTTATGATAATTTGTGCTTTTTTAGTTGAGCCAAAATTATATATTATTGATGAGCCATTTCTTGGTCTAGATCCAATAGCTATCAATGATTTAATAAATCTTATGTGTGATAGAAGAGACAATGGGGCAAGTATACTTATGTCTACTCACATACTAGCAACTGCTGAGAAGTACTGTGATAATTTTATAATAATTCATGAAGGAAAAATTCTAGCTAATGGAAATCTAGAAAAATTACGTGTTGAATTTAATATGCCAGGTGCAACTTTAGATGAAATATATATATCTTTAACTACTAGAGGCCAAGATGAGTAATATAGAAAATATCTTTATTGATAGAAGTAAAAGAGAAAGAGAAACTAGACTAAAATATAGTAAGTACATATTTAATTCGCACCTGATTATGTTTCTTATTATAGTAGCTGGGGCAGTAATAATTAATTACTCTAGTTGGCTAACAAGAGCAAGTAATTTTGAGTTGCATACGGTTTTTATTGTTGTAAGCATTTTGTTTAGTTACTTATTAGTAGCTTCAAAAGTGAAGACATATATAGAGGAAGCTGATTCTGTATTTTTATTACCATTGGAACAGTATTATTCAAAAATAGCTTCAAGAACAGTTTTAATAACGTATATTCAACAACTTATTTTACTGGTTATTTTTTATTTCATAACGAAACCAATAACAGATAAAATTGGTAGTTTTAATAAACTTGGGTTAGTAATTTTAATTATTCTAATTGCTTTTAATAATCTATTTAAATTAGCTGAAGTAGTTTATTTCCAAGAAAAAGTATTGACGAAGGGTCTACTGTTTATAACTATATTCAGTCAAGTAGTTGGGATATTTTTAAAAACTAAATTATAGTTTATATTTAGGTATTATGTTATTTATACTTCTTATATTTATTGCAGTTCAAGAATATAATAAATTAAAAAAAGAAGCAGGTAAGGAAGCAGAATTTTTATTATTTATTAAAATGGAATGAAGCTGCAGAGTATGATAAGCATAGGAAAGAAAGATACTTAAAAATTTGTTAATATGTTTGTTGATGTACCACTAAAAAGGTATTAGAGTTTCTAGAAGAAAGTATTTTGATATTTTATTACCTAGATTAAAGAGAAATAATTTTAACAAAGAAAATAGTTTTAGTTACTATTATTATAGAGTATTTCTTCGTCAAGAAAAATACAATATATTTAGTATTAAGATTAATGTTGATTGCAGGAATTATTATTTTTTTAGCTTCAATAATATCTATGTTAGTGTGGTTACTATTATTTCTTATAATTATTTAGCAATTATTCAGCTTGTTCCATTATATAAACAAATAACTAATAATATGTGGCACAATATTTTACCAGTAAGTGAAAAAAATTAAAATAACTAGCTTTTAAGAAATTATTAACTATTGTTATGCTTGTATCCAGCGTTATTTTTAACTTTTAGTAAGTATATTTTTTTGGAGAATTAAATCTATTTAACTTTATAGCTAATATCTCAGCTTTTATTTTTTTTCAAGTATATTATCAAAAGTGTTTATTTCAAAAAGTAAAAATAAAGGAGTAATAATCATGAAGAATATAGCAATAATTGGTGGAGGTCTATCCGGAGTATGTTGTGCTTATTACTTGGATAAATTTTCAGGTATAAATTCAAAAAAATTTAATATTGATTTAATAGAAAAGGATCTAGAATTTGCTAAAAATAAATTTGGAAAGTTTCAATATGGTCAAGAAATTTATGATAATGGTTGGCATGGATCTGTAAGTGAACAAGGAGCATTATTTTATTTAATAATAGAATTGGGATTACATCGATATTTAATGAGAAGTAGTGATACTAAAAAGGTCTTTTATACAACGGAAGGAGTAAAGTATTTACCTGAAAAGATGCTATATGGATATCCTTTAGATAAAAGTGAATTACTACTTTCAGATTTATTTACTTTTAAAGAAAAAATATCTATTTTGTATAATATGCATAACACATTAGAAGATGAAAATATTCAGCAGCTAACGGTTGAAGAATTTTTTAAAGAAAATCTTAATGAACATATATACAGTAAATTAATAGAACCGTTACTTACAAGTCATTATGGAAGTGAAGTGTCACTTCAGAATATGGTTAGTTTAATGCCAGAATTATCGTTTTTAACTATTCAAAGGGAAGATATAAGCAAAGTTTTACAAGAAATGTATAATCGAAAAGTTGTCGATAATATAACAATAGGATCAGAATATAGATTGAAATTCACATTGAAATCCTTTGTAGAAACGTTAGAGTCTAATTTTTCAGATAAAGTTTTCTTGGAAACTCATAGAAAAGTTGAGAAAATAGAGAAGCAAGATGATAGATATCTTGTTTATTCGAATGGTAGTATATATGAATATGACTATGTCATTCTTACTCTAAATCATAATAGTTTTTTACCATGGTTTGATAATGACTCAAAAAGTAAAAAGAATTTTTATAATCATTTAAATTATGTTTCTAATATAGTAGTAACCTTTGTTTTTTTAAAACGTGAAGAATTACATATCAATAGAGAAATTGGAGAAATAATTTTTTTCCTAGCGATGCAAGTAAATATGTTACAAAAATTAGAATATGTAAGCAATAAGTGGATAGATATAAAAATGAGTGGTATTCAGATTGTTAGGGCATTTGTAAATAGACAAGATGCAGTTGAAAAGTTAACTAACAAAACAGATGAAGAGATTCGAGACTTATTGATTGAAGAAATGAGAGAGGTTCACGGCTTTGTAGGGAATATAGAAAGGTATTATGTAAGTAGAATTACCAATAATTATCGTTTTTGTGATAATTATTATAATGATAATATAAATGAATTTAATGAATATATAAAAGAAAAATATCCTAATTTATATATTATTGGAAACTCCAAAAAAGCTACAAATATTGAAAATACAATATTAGAAGCTAAAGAGACAGCAAAAGAAATTCTAGAAAGTATTAAATAATAGACGAGAGGACGTACTTTGTACGAGTGAAGAAAATGAAATTTAATGTAAATTTAAAAGCAGGAATAAGTATTGAAATAGTTTTTGAAGGAGAGAATAAAGATAATAGAGTATTAACTTATGCAAAAGACAAAGATTTATTTTCAGGGAAATTAGGAGAAGTTTATAGCTACTTACCTTTTGATGGAGATAAACAAATATTTGTAGGATTAGGGAAAAAAGAAGAATTAAAAGAGGATGAAGTAAGAGAAGTATTTTTCAAATTAGTAAAAGTACTTTTAACAAATAAAGAATATGAGGCTCAAGTTGAAGTACCTAGTATAGAACATGTTGATAAAAATACGTTCGTAAAAGCACTAGTTGAAGGATCATTACATGCTACATATAGATTTGATAAGTATAAAACTGATAAAAAAGAGTTACCAGAAATAACAATTAATATTTTAACAAATGAAGATATATCAGAAGATATTAAAGAAACAGAAGCGGTTATAGAAGGAATATTTTTTGCTAGAGATTTGGTGAATGAAAGAGCAGAGTATCTTTATCCTGAAACTCTAGCTGATATAGCTAAAAGTGAATTAAGCCCACTAGGTGTAGAAGTTGATGTATATGATGAAAAACAATGCGAAGAATTAGGGTTAAAAGGTTTATTAGCAGTAGGGCGTGCTTCTGAAAGAAAACCTAGATTTATTGTTATGAAATATTTGAATAATAAAAATGACAATGAGGTTATAGGTCTAGTAGGTAAAGGAGTAACTTATGATACTGGTGGATACTCAATAAAACCAACTGCTAACAGTATGGATATAATGCACTGTGATATGGGGGGAGCTGGAACGGTACTTGGTACAATGAAACTTATAGCAACTAGAAAGATAAAGAAAAATGTTATAGCTGTTGTAGGTGCTTGTGAAAATATGGTATCTGGTAATTCTTATAAACCAGGTGATATAATCCCAACTTTATCTGGAAAAACAGTTGAAGTTCTTAATACCGATGCAGAAGGAAGAATAACATTAGCTGACTCAGTCTACTATGTTACAAATGAATTAAAAGTTAATAAGGTAATTGATTTAGCAACATTAACTGGTGCATGTTTAGTAGCTTTAGGAGAAGTTTATACTGGGGCAGTAACAAATAATCAAGAGTTTTATAATGAATTAAGTCAAGCTGCTAAATCAGCAGGTGAACGTGTTTGGCAAATGCCAGCGGATGATAGTTTTAGAAAATTAAACAAATCGTCAGTTGCTGATATAAAAAATACGGGAGGACGATTAGGTGGTACTATTACTGCAGGATTATTTATAGAATATTTTGTAGCTAATAATGTTCCATGGATACATTTAGATATTGCTGGAACAGCCTACCTATCAAAACCTGAAAAATACTTACCAAAAGGTGCAACAGGTATCCATGTAAAAACATTATATAATTTATTAAATAAATAAATATAAAGTTCAAGAATGTATAATAGTATATTCTTGAACTTTTTAAATTTTTATATAATCACTATAAACAATATAACATATATAAATATTAAAAATAATAAACTATATAAAGATTATTAATTTTGAATTGTAATTGACATTGATAATTATTATTGATATTATAAAAAGTATGATATTTATATAGGAGGATAATATGATAAAATTAAATCCATTAACTCTTATAATACTAAATATATTGTTTCCCGTAGTTATTTTTCTTAGGAAAGGGAATGAAATATGAAATAATTTGTATGCTCATTTCTATTGTAGTCTTACTAATTTATAAAAAGGTATTTACAGATATTCAAATTTATTATTTTATATGTTATTTTGTCATTTATAGCGTACATAATTTCAACTAGTAAAATTATTTTACTTGCAGATTTATTTGGTACTCTAGTATATATTTTTTTAAGAATGATTCCTGTCATGATGATAGCTTATGTATTAGTAAAAGATATAAAAAGTAACGAACTATTGGCTTCTTTTGAGCAAATACATTTACCGAAGAAGTTAATGCTTAGTATTACCGTAACGTTAAGGTTTTTTCCAACTTATAAGTTAGAAATGAAAATGATAAGAGAATCATTAAAAATGCGTAATATAAATATAAAAATAACGCAACCTTTAAAATACTTGGAATATTGGATAGTTCCAGTTTTAATGAGAATGAATTTAATATCTGAGGAAATGACTGCTACTGCAATGACAAAAGGAATTGAATCACCTATACGAAGGACATCATTTTATAATGTAAGAATGAGAAGTATAGATTTTATTTTTTTAGGAATTGTTTTAATTATATTTATATTCCTACTCATTAAGGGAGGTAAGTCATGTTAGAGTTTAAAGATGTTTCTTTTACATATAAAAAAATTCAAATAATAAGGTATTAGATAGAGTTAATTTTAAAAATAAATAAGGGTGAATGTATTTTATTAACAGGTGTATCAGGTAGCGGAAAGTCAACTTTAATACATCTAATGAATGGGTTAATCCCAACTTTATATGAAGGACAGTTGGAAGGTGAGATATTATTCAAAAATAAAGATTTAAAGGATATAGAATCTTACGATATATCTAAAAATATAGGGTACGTAAGTCAAGATCCAAGAGGACATTTTTTTACTACAAATACAACTAGTGAATTGGTTTTTTCAATGGAAAATTATGGTATATCTTTAAATGAAATGAAAAAAAAATATAGCGAGTTAGTAAATTTGTTAGAGTTAGAAAAACTAGTAGATAAGAATATTATTTATATATCGAGTGGAGAACGACAAAAAATTGCAATTGGATGTAGTTTATCCTTAGAACCTGAAATAATAATTTTAGATGAACCGTCTTCTAATTTAGATTTCCATATGACAAAAAAGCTAAAGCAGCTTATAGAAAAGTTAAAAACAAAAGGTTATACAATAATAATTGCTGAACATAGAATGTATTATATTCAGAATCTAATTGATAGAGTTTTTAGTAATTAATAATGGAAAAGTCATAGAAAAAACAATTTCTGATCTAGAAAGTAATAATGAGGTTCCCTTTAAGGAGTTTGGATATTTTTTTAATTTAGAACTAGAAAAATATATCTTGTAAAAAAATAAAGAATTACTTATGGAAATTAATAACATTACTTATAAGAATATACTATCCAATATAACAACAACAGTATATAAGGGAGATGTTATAGGTTTAATAGGAAAAAATGGAGTTGGGAAAACGACTCTTTTAAGATTGTTATCTAATATTATGAAACCGAATAAAGGAAAGATAGTTGGCAAAGTTGTTCCCTTCTTGGTAATGCAAGATATGGATTATCAGTTTTTTACAGAGTCCGTAGAAAGTGAAATGAAATTTGGTAGTGCAGATAATGATTTAGAAAAAATAAATTCTTTATTAATGAAACTTGGTTTAACTGAATTTAAAGATAAAATTCCTTTTGAATTATCAGGTGGACAGAAGCAGAGGTTACTTATTGCAATATCTGCATTGGCAAATGTCAATTTATTAATGTTTGATGAACCAACAAGTGGATTAGACTATGTAAATATGACAAAAGTTAGTGGTATATTAAAAGATTTATCTAAAAATAGTGCGCTAATTGTAGCTACACATGATATAGAATTCTTATATAAAACATGTAATAGAGTTGTATATCTTGATGATAAAGTAATAAAAGAAGATTTTTATTTGAATTTAGAAAATAAAAAGAAAGTAAATAATATTTTTATTAATATGGAGGGTAAATAAAATGAAATTAAAAACAAAAGATTATATATTTTTAGGTATGGCGACAGTACTGTCATTAGTTATCTATATGATAGCTATGGTATTGTCAAGTTTTCTAGGAGCATTTGGTCATAGTATTTCTCCAGGAATATGGGGGCTATTAGGTGGAGTTGTTTTCGTTTATATATGCTACAATTTCAATAAATTTGGTATATTTACTGTATTTATAGCATTGCACATGATTATCTTTTCAATTATGGGAGGATCATACTTACCTTGGTGGATAACTTCGCTTACAGGTGCAATTTTAGCTGATTTAGTTTTGAAAACAGTAGGTTATAATAATATCATAAGTCAATGTTTAGCTCTTAGTTTAATTAATATTGGTAGTGCTTGTGGGGCATGGATTCCTATAGTGTTCTTTGCTGATTCTTATAAGAGTGATTGGGTAGCGAGAGGACAATCTGTTGAAGCTATGGATGCTTCAATAAAATATGGGTCAGGCTCATGGTTACTTTTAGGTATCTTTATTATTATTGTTTTAAGTTCTTTAGGCGTGATAATAGGGAGAAAAATTTTAAATAAATATCAAAGAAAATAAAAATAATTCTTGACAATAAATTATATAAGGTGTAGAATTATATAAAATAAAACAAAACCTTAGAAAAGAATAGTAGTGTAGTAAAAAAATTTTAGCGAGCTAGCGTTGGTGAGAGGTTAGTATTTTTTCTAAATGAACGCACTTTTTAGGTAATTATTTATAATTGGTAACTCTGCCTTAAAGAGATTGAGTGGGTATGCTAAATACCAAAAAAAGTGGCAACGCGGATTATTTCGTCTTTTTAAAGTTCATTTGAACTTTAAAAAGACTTTTTATTTTTCTGGATACTTTTATAAGATGTTATTATTTATTATTGATAACTTTTTTTAGCATATCAAAAAAAGAGTGGCACCGCGAATTTTTCGTCTCTTTGTAGCTGATTAGTTTCAGTTACAAAGAGATTTTTTTATTTGTTACTTAATCTTTTCTAAAAATATAAAAATATAAGGAGATAATCTAATGAAGAAATTAATTTTATTTATAACATCAATAATTACAGTTTTCACATTAACTGCATGTTCAAGCAGTAGTTCTAAAAATAAACTTGAAGAAGTTAAAAGTAAAGGAAAAATAGTTTTAGGTGTATCACCAGACTATGCACCATATGAATTTTTAACAACTGAAAATGGAAATAAAAAAGTTGTTGGAGCAGATATATACTTAGCAGAACAAATTGCTAAAAAATTAGGTGTAGAAGTAGAAATTCAAGAAATGGGATTTGATTCATTAATAGCGTCATTAAATGCAAATAAAGTAGATATGGTTATTTCTGGTATAAATCCTACTGATGAAAGAAAAAAAGCAGTTGATTTTTCAGATGTATACTATACAGGTAAAGGTATCTTTGTTGTAAATAAAGATAGTGATGAAATCAAGTCAGTTGATGATTTGAAAAATAAAAAAGTTGGAGTTCAAAAAGGTTCAACATATGAAACTTATGCTAAGGAACAATTGAAAATTGATGAAAGTAACATTCAATCATTAACTGATGTTCCTAGTTTATTACAAGATTTAAAAAATAAAAAAATTGATGTTGTATTAATACCAGATGATGTTGCTAAAATTGCAATGAATAAATATAGTGATATCAAAATAAGTAGTTTTACAGCAGATAATGATCCAGAGGCAACTGGAATGGCAATAGCGTTTAAAAAAGGAAAAAATGATAGCAATAAAGAGCTATTAGAACAAGTTAATGCAGTAATTAAAGAAATTAAAGAGAAAAAAGAATTTGAACAACAACTTGATAAATATGCTCAAATTGCTGCACAAAGCGAATAAAAGAGAGGTATAAAATAGATGTTTGATTTTCTTCCAAATTATTACACAACATACTTAGATGCAACAATAACAACTTTAAAAGTTTCACTTATTGCATTACTAGTAGGTTTAATATTAGGTATAGTAGTTTGTTTAGCAAAAATTAGCACGTATAAAGTATTTAATATTTTAGCTACAATATATGTAGAAATAATTAGAAATACACCAATTTTAGTACAAATTATGATTATATATTTTGCATTACCTGAAGTTGGAATTTCATTTACTCCATTTATGTCAGCTATCATTGCTTTATCTATAAATTCAGGAGCATATGTAAGTGAAATATTCCGTTCAGGAATACTAGCTATTGATAAAGGGCAAATGGAAGCAGGACGTTCTCTAGGACTAAGTTATTTTCAAACTATGAAGCTTATTATTTTACCACAAGCATTAAAAAATAGTTTACCGTCATTAGGTAATGAGTTTATTTCTTTGGTTAAAGAATCTTCTATAGTATATTTTGTAGGTGTTGCAGATATTATGTTTACTGCAAATACTGTGAAAAATGCTACTTACCAAACATTTGGTCCTTACTTAGTAGCGGCAGCAATATATTTTGTTATTACGTCTATATTATCATTATTGGTTAAACGTTTAGAGAAAAAATTAGCGAAGTAGGTGAAGAAATTGTTATTAGAAATAAAAAATTTACATAAAAAGTTTGGAAAGTTAGAAGTATTAAAAGGTGTAAATATTAGTGTTGAAAAAGGAGAGAAAATCGCAATTTTAGGTTCTAGTGGTAGTGGTAAAAGTACTGCACTACGTTGTATAAATTTATTGGAAACACCTACAAGTGGACAAATTTTATATAATGGAGAAGATATTACAAAACATAATATTAATTTATATAGAAAAAAAGTTGGAATGGTATTTCAGAATTTTAATTTATTTCCAAATATGAGCGTACTAGATAATATTACATTAGCACCTAAAACATTTGGTGATGATACTGTAGAAAATATTGAGAAAAAAGCTATTGAATTATTAGATAGAGTAGGGTTAAAAGATAAAAAAAATGTTTATCCTGGAAGTTTATCAGGAGGACAAAAACAGCGTGTTGCAATTGCACGTGCATTAGCGAATTCCCCTGAAGTTCTTTTATTTGATGAACCAACTAGTGCTTTAGATCCAGAGATGGTAAAAGAGGTACTAGATGTTATAAAAGAATTATCGCAAGAGGGATTAACAATGGTAATAGTAACACATGAAATGAATTTTGCTAAAGAAGTAGCTGATAAAATTATCTTTATGGATGGTGGAATAGTGTTGGAAGAAGGAACTCCTACTGAAATTTTTGATAATCCAAAAGAAGAAAGAACAAAAGAATTTTTCTCGAAAATTTTATAAAATATATTACTATTACAAAATCAATAAATTACAATAACGTTCGTGAAAAAACCTTGTATTAATGAATATAAGGTTTTTTTATTATTATTTATTACTTATAGGGTTTTAAATATATCTATTTCATATAAAAATATAATAAAAAGTGAACATTTATAAGGTGGTAGTCTTGACAGAATTTAAAAAAAGGTATATCATTATGATGTTAAAAAACAAAAAATAAGGAGAATTTTCTTTTATGTTAGAACGTCTTTTTAAATTATCAGAGAATAATACGGATGCAAGAACTGAAATAGTATCAGGACTTATAACGTTTTTCTCTATGAGTTATATATTAGTTGTTAACCCGGCAGTTTTATCTGCTACAGGTATACCATTAGACAGAGTATTTACAGCTACGATTTTAGCGATTTTAGTAGGTACACTTATTATGGCTTTTGGAGCAAATTATCCAATAGTTATTGCACCAGGTATGGGGATGAACTCATATTTTGCTACATTAGCAGCAACAACTGGTTATAGTTATAAAACATTACTTGCAACATGTTTCTTAGGAGCAATAATTTTCGTTGTATTATCAGCTACTCGTTTTAGAGAAAGTTTAATAGATTCGATACCAAGTAACTTAAAATATGGAATCTCTGCGGCAATTGGTTTATTTATAGCCTTTTTAGGATTAAAAAATTCAGCTATTATAGTCGCAAACGAACATACTATCCTATCATTAGGTGATTTGAAAAATCCAGTTACTTATATGACTATTTTCGGTATCTTTGTTATTTTAGTTCTATTAGCGCTAGAAGTAAAAGGGGCAATTTTTATTGGAATGGCAGTAACTGCATTAGTATGTTATTTTACTGGATTATTAAAAATTGAGAAAATTTTTGGTATACCACATATGGATCTTAGTTTACTATATAATCCAGCGACTGAAAGTATGAATGTAATTCAACTAGGACTATATGGAATAGTCTTTACATTCTTGATGGTAACATTATTTGATACAACTGGTACTATGTTAGCAGTAGCAACTCAAGCTGGATTAGTGAAATGGTAAATTATTAAGAGCTAAAGAAGCATTATTAGCAGACTCTTTAGCAACACTTACCGCTTCTTTATTTGGTAGTACGCCAACAAGTGCATACATAGAATCTTCATCAGGGGTTGCTAATGGAGGACGAACAGGTCTAACTGCTTTATCAACTACATTTTTTGTAGTAATATCAATTTTCTTCTTCCCATTAGCTAGTAGTTTAGCTTCAGTTCCATCAATTACGTCACCAGCACTTATCATTATTGGTTCATTTATGATGGAAAGTATTGCTAAAATTGACTGGTCTGATATTACAGAAGCTTTCCCTGCATTTGTAACAATTATTGGTATTCCATTAACTGGGTCTATAAATGATGGTATTGCTTTTGGATTTATATTTTATGTTATTTTAAAATTATCAAAAAGACAATGGAAAGATATACATCCACTAATGTATATATTTGCTATATTGTTTGTAATTCAATTACTTTGGTTACATATTTAAAAAGTATAATATTAAGGTGGGCATGATTTTTAATCATGCCCATTTTTTTAATTATTAAAAATAAAAATTTTTGTTTAAGTAGTATTTTTTTATTATTTTTAGTTGATATAATATTACATATGTAGTATTATAAAGTATATTTTATTTATTAAAAGAAAGGAAAAATATTTATCATGAAAAAAAGGTCTTTTAACAGGCTTGTTATTATTTGGTATCTTTTTTGGTGCTGGAAACTTAATTTTTCCACCAGCATTAGGAGTTAGCTCAGGTCAGAATTTTTGGCCAGCAATTTTTGGTTTTGTAGTTTCTGGGGTAGGTATAGCAATAGTTACACTTATTGTAGGTACTCTTAATCCTAATGGATATGGGGCAGAGATGGATGAAAAGATTTCTCCTTTATTCTCAACAGTATATTTAGTATTACTTTATTTATCAATTGGACCATTATTTGCAATTCCTAGAACTGCAGCTACTGCATTTGATATTGGAGTAGCACCAGTTGTTTCTGAAAGTAGTTTACCATGGCTTTTAATTTTTACAACTATTTATTTTGTTTGTGCGTTTTTATTAGCTGTAAATCCTACAAAAATTCTAGACAGCGTTGGTAAAATACTTACACCTATGTTTGCTATATTAATAGTAGTTTTAGTAATACTTGGAATAATGAAATTTAATAATGCAGGTACAGCTGCTCCAACGTATGAAACTACTAGTTTAGCATTTGGTACAGGATTTATAGAAGGCTATCAAACTCTTGATGCGCTTGCTTCTGTTGCTTTTTGTATTATTGCAATGAGTGCATTAAAACAATTAGGTTTTAAAGATAAAAAAGAATATTTATATAGTGTATGGATTGCTGGTATAGTAACTGGTATTGGATTTAGTATACTATATATAGGATTAGGTTTATTAGGAAATAAATTTGCAGTTCCTGCTGAAGTAATAGCAAATGCTAAAATTAATAAAGGGGCATATGTATTATCTGAATCTACTCGAGCAATCTTTGGTAATTATGGAAGTATATTTTTAGGAGTAATGGTTATATTAACTTGTTTTACAACTACAGTTGGTTTAATTGTTGCAACATCAGAATTTTTTAATAAAAAATTCCCACAACTTTCATATAAAACATATACTATAATTTTCACATTAGTTGGGTTTGGGATTGCTAATATAGGTTTACAAGATGTAATTAAATTCTCTGTTCCTATGTTATTATTCTTATATCCTATTACTATAGCATTAGTTTTAATTGTAATAATAAACAAATATGTTGCATTATCAAAACTAGGTATGCAATTGACTATGTGTGTAGTAACTCTTATTTCTATAGTTACAGTAATCGGAAGTACATTCAAAGTTGAAGCTATAAATAATGTAATTGCAAAATTACCATTAGCTGCAGAAAGTTTAGCATGGCTACTACCAACAATAGTATGCTTAGTTATTTCTACCGTATTACCTAACAGACAGAAAGGTAAAGTATACGACTTTAATGAATTATAAAATAAAAAAGCTTTGGATTAATTTTTAATCTAAAGCTTTTTCAAATTTAAGGGTGTATAAAAAAATTATATAAGTTTAGCTACTTCATCTAGAAGGAACATTTTAATATTGAGAGAAGAAGTAAATTTTTTTCAATTTGTTTAATTTTTCTCTTTATCCAATTTGGTAGAAGTTTTGTATGCACGTATTAGTTGGTTTTTTTGGGTGTATTTTTCTTCTGAAATAAATTCTACAATATCTGACTTATAACCAAATGCTTCAAGAACTTCACTTCTTATAGAATCCGTTAGCAGAGTAGAGAACTTTTCTTTTTATAATACCGTGTTTTGAACATAAATGGTAAGAATTCATTTCCTAGTTGTGAATTAATTTCTTTTTGACAACAAGGTACTGCAAAAAAATACTTTAGCATTCCAACCTAATGCTTTTTAATATTGCTATATCCGTTGCAGTATTACAAGCATGTAAACTAATTACCATGTCTATTTCATCTTTATTTTTCGTAATCTATGACATCTCCATAAATAAAAACTTAGATTGTTGAAATTAAGCTTTTTAGAAATATTATTACAATGTTCTATCACTTCTTTTTTTAAATCTATACCGATAATTTTTAACATTAAGTTTAAGGACTTCACTAAGATAGTAATATGCTGAAAAATGTTAAATAGCTTTTTTTCCACTACCAAAAATCTAAAAATAGTAATCTGTTTATTGGTATTTAGCTGAGTAGTAGCCTGTTTAATAAATTCCAAGTACTTATTTATTTGCTTGAATTTATTAAATTTACTCTTAATAATTTTACCTTCCTTATTTTGAATGCCTAATTCAATAAGAAAAAGGGTATTTTTTTCTCTTTCATCTAAAAAAAGTATTCTTTTTTTGTTGTTGTGATTAAATGAGATATTTCTAGTATTGACTTTTTTTCTATTTACATTTATTTTTAAATTTTTTTGAAATTTTTTTATATTAATATTCTCATCACTTGTGGCAATATTGATATCTTTTGCTAACTCAAATAATTTTATAAGTTCTTTTTTTACTGCTTCTGAATCGGAAGTTATAATATTAGTATGTTTGATTACTCTTTTATAACGATATTCAAATTGGATATTAATATTATTTTTTTATACTGACTAGTTTTGCGATAACTTTTTCTAATTCTAATTCTTTATTTCTTATATTAGAGAAGGTAATTTTAGAGATATTATTATCAGATATTTGTTTTTAATAATTCATAGATAATTTCGTGTTCCATTGTTACTCCTTCGTTTAATAATTATATATTTCTTTTTATATATTACAATAGATTTTGTTAATCCGCAACATTATGAGAAAAAAATTAAAGTTAAATTATAGGAGTCTAGTGTTGAGTATTACTGGTATGCATGGTATAATTTAATAGTTAGAAAAATAAGAAAAAAAGGTTGATAGTATGAATATATTAGAAATAATTAATAATATAAAAAAATTAAAAACTATTTATGGAAAGCTTCCAAAAAAAGTGTAAATAATATCTCTCAAGATTCTAGGAAAAATAGGTGAAGGGGATGTATTTGTGGCTATTAAAGGATATACTGTAGATGGTCATAATTATATTGAAAAAGTAATAGAACAAGGAGCAGCATTAGTAATAGCAAGTCGATATGAAGATTATAATATCGAAAATTGTGCTGTTATAGTTGTTAAAGAACATGAAATAGAAAAAATAGCTAGTATGATTGCAAAAGCAATTAATCATGGACCAGCAGTCCACACAGTTGCTGTTACTGGAACAAATGGGAAAAACTAGTATTTCAACATTAGTTCATAATATGTTGAGAAATCTTGATGAAAGTAGTGCTTTTATTGGGACGAATGGTTTTGGAAAAAATGATAATGAGCCAGTGTATTTTGGAAATACTACTCCTGATGTAGTTACACTTCATAATAAAATAGGTGAACTTCGCAGAGAAAAATATTAAAAACTTAGCATTCGAAGCATCATCACATGCTATGGCATTAGGAAGAATTTATAATGTTGATATTGATGTTGCTATTTTTACTAATCTTACGCATGAACACTTAGATTTTCATGGAGATATGCAAACTTATGCGTATGACAAAAGTCTATTATTCTCTACATTAGGAAATAACTTTTCTGAAGCTAAATATGGAGTTCTAAACAAAGATGATGATTATTATGGTATAATGTCAAAATGTCTTTATCATCAAGAAATTAATTATTCTGTTAAGGATGAAACAGCAGACTTTTATGCCTATAATATTAAGCAATTTAAAGAAAACGGTATTTATAAAACTCAGTTTACACTAAACTCACCTGAAGGAACTTTTGAATGTACTACTAATTATATAGGAGACTTTATGGTTAGTAATGTTCTAGCTGCAATGATAGCTGTTTGGGTTAAAGGGTATAGTGTAGAAAATTTAGTAAGTATATTACCGAGTTTAGGTGCTTTATATGGTCGTATGGAAATCTTAGGTGATGGTTTACCTATTGATATTATTAGTGATTTTGCACATACACCTGATGGATATAAAAAATTACTAGAAGCAACACGAGAAATTAGAAAAGGAAAACGTACATTATTGTTAACTGGAATGGGAGGTGGACGAGATATTTCTAAAGGGCCATTAATTGGTGAAATTATCTCAGAAGCTGACTATGTTATAATTACTACTGATAGTCCACGTGACGAAGATGTAAAGGTTCTTATGGGAGCTATTGAAAAAGGTATGACACATAAAAACTATGAAAAAGTATGGTTTAGAACAGATGCCGTTAAACGTGTAATAGAATTAGCTGAGCCAGGGGATGTCGTTATTTTAGCTTCTAAGGGCCGTGAAGATTATGAAATTCTAAAAGGTGGAAAAAAAGTTTGGCATTCAGATCCAATTATAGCAGTAGATGAAGCTAAGAAGAAATTTGGTATTGAATAAAAATTGAAAGGATAATAACGTGTTAGAAAAAATAAAAGAACAAGTAGAAAAAAGAAGAACCTTCGCTATTATTTCTCACCCCGATGCAGGTAAAACAACATTAACAGAGAAATTACTATTATTCGGTGGTGCAATCCGTGAGGCAGGTACAGTAAAAGGTAAAAAAACAGGTAAATTTGCGAAGAGTGACTGGATGGACATAGAAAAACAAAGAGGGATTTCTGTTACATCTTCAGTAATGCAATTTGATTATGATAATAAAATTATTAATATATTAGATACACCTGGACACGAAGATTTCTCAGAAGACACTTATCGTACTCTTATGGCGGTGGATAGTGCAGTGATGGTAATTGATGGTGCAAAAGGGATAGAGGCACAAACACTAAAACTTTTTAAAGTTTGTCGTATGAGAGGTATTCCAATTTTTACTTTCATTAATAAACTTGACCGTGAAATTAAAGATCCATTAGAGTTACTTGAGGAAATCGAAGAAAAGTTAGAAATAGAAACATATCCAATGAACCTACCGGTAGGTATGGGGCAAAATTTCTTTGGAATTATGGATAGAAAAAATCATTATATCGAACCTTTTAAAGAAGATAGTGATTTTGTTGAATTAGATGAAGAGTATAACATAGTTGATGATAATCCATTAGCAAATGATGCGATGTATCAAAAATGCGTTGAGGATATGATATTAATTACAGAAGCTGGTGTTGATTATGACTATGAAAAACAACTTAAAGGTGAACAAACTCCAGTATTCTTTGGTTCTGCATTGTCTTCATTTGGAGTAGAAAGCTTCTTAAATTATTATGTTGATAATGCCCCAACTCCTAAAGGTCGACGTGGCGTACATGAAGAAGATATTAATCCAACTGATGCTGATTTTTCAGGATTTATCTTCAAGATTCAAGCTAATATGGATCCTAAACATCGTGATAGAATTGCATTTTTACGAGTTTGTTCGGGAGAATTCAATAGAGGAATGGATGTATATTTAGCAAGAACAGGGAAAAAATTAAAGATTTCTCGTTCTACTAACTTTATGGCTGATGATAAAGAAACTGTTGATGTTGCTTATGCAGGTGATATTATTGGACTATATGATAGTGGAAATTATCAAATAGGAGACACTCTTTATCAAAATAAAAAAGTTGAATTTGAGGCTTTACCTTCATTTACTCCAGAAATATTTGTTAAAGTTTCAGCGAAAAATGTATTAAAGCAAACATTTCCACAAAGGTGTCGAGCAATTAGTGCAAGAAGGTGCAATTCAGTATTATAAAACATTGCATACGAACCAAATTATCTTAGGAGCGGTAGGGCAACTTCAGTTTGAAGTGTTTGAGCATCGTATGAAAAATGAATATAATACAGAAGTTATCATGGAACGAATAGGACAAAAAACTACTCGTTGGATTGAAAATGAAGAATCAATCAATGAAAATATGTCAAGCTCAAGAAGTATTTTGGTTAAAGATTTATACGATAATTTTGTTTTCTTATTTGAAAATGACTTTGCTATGAATTGGTTCAATGATAAATATCCGGAAGTAAAATTATTTAGTAAATTATAAAAATTATATAGTTAAAGAGTCGAATAAAGCAATAAACTTTATTCGATTTTTTTAATATATTAGTATATTTAAAAATAAAAAAATGTACAAGGAAAAATGACTTTATAACATTTTTTTGCTAAAAAAATAATCTAATTTAAGAAATTAGATTTCTTAAGCTACTTACTTTGTATAAAAATAAGGGTAAAAAAACATATTGATAATAAAAAAATATAAAAAAACTATTGACATAATATAGATAGTTATGTATAATTATATTTGTTCGTTACAAAATGAATATTTATCCACAGTAGCTCAGTTGGTAGTAGCATCTGACTGTTAATCAGAGGGTCGTAGGTTCGAGTCCTACCTGTGGAGTTGGAGTAGTACTCAAGAGGCTGAAGAGGCGCCCCTGCTAAGGGTGTAGGTCGGGAAACCGGCGCGAGGGTTCAAATCCCTCCTGCTCCGTTTTTTTATTGGCCCGTTGGTCAAGTGGTTAAGACACCGCCCTTTCACGGCGGTAACACGGGTTCGAATCCCGTACGGGTCACCATTTGAATTGAATTGAGAATAAGAGTTAGGTCCCGTGGTGTAGCGGTTATCACGCCTGCCTGTCACGCAGGAGATCGCGGGTTCGATTCCCGTCGGGACCGCCATTTTGCCTTGATAGCTCAGTTGGTAGAGCAATGGATTGAAGCTCCATGTGTCGGCAGTTCGACTCTGTCTCAAGGCATTTTTTTATTTTTAGCCTATGGCGGTTGTGGCGAAGTGGTTAACGCATCGGATTGTGGTTCCGACATTCGAGGGTTCGATTCCCTTCAGCCGCCCCATTTTTTTGAATAGAGTAAAAAGTAGTGTACAAAAGTATACTACTTTTTTTGAGCAAATAAATAGATTATAAGCAAAATTGGTAGTAGAATTAAGTATTATAATTTACAGGAGTGTGTCAAGCATGGAAAAAACATTTGAAGAATATTTAGAGAATTTTACACAAATCGATTCAAAAACAGCTTTTGAAAAAGTTGAATTAGAGGATAAGTTTATACTTTTTATTGGTAGAGCTACTTGTCCATTTTGTAGAAGATTTATGCCGAAATTATCTCAAGTTGTTGAAGTTAATAAACTAAATGCATATTTTATTAACAGTGAAGATTTTAAAGATGCAGAAGGAATTGAAAAATTCAGAGAAAAATATAATGTAAAAAAACAGTTCCAGGACTGGTTGTCTCTGAGAAAAAAATAATGTTAAAAGTTGTTTTGTGATTCAAGTCTATCAGTTGAAGAAATTGAAGAATTTGTAAAAATAGTATTAAGAACTTATTACTTTTTTTGTTTTAAAAAGTAATAAGTTTTTTTCTATTAATTACTGAAAAAAATATTATATAAAGTGATATAATAATAATTATGAAATTTTACTATTAAAAATTATTATCAAGAGTAATTTGAATGGGGTGATAAGGTGAATAATAAGGGATTAGAGATTAAAGATCTGACATTTAAATATGGAAATAAGACTATTTTAGACAATATTTCATTTAAGGTGGAAAATAATGATTTTATAGCTATTGTAGGGAAAAGTGGTGCTGGTAAGTCCACATTATTAAGGTGTTTAAATATGCTTAATATCCCTCAAAAAGGTGAAATAATATTTGATAATAAAAATATTTTATCGAGTAGTAGGAAACAACTTAAAGAAATTCGTCGAGACATATCATTTATATTTCAAGATTATAATGTATTGGATAATTTGTATACCATAGAAAATGTATTAACCCCATATCTAGCTAAGAAAAATTTTCTGAATTTATTTTTTTGGATATACTAAAAAAAGATTATAATGAAGGTATAGAATATTTAGAAAAAGGTTGGTTTAGAAGAAGAGGCTTTTAGAAAATCAAAATACTTATCCGGTGGTCAGAAACAGAGAGTTGCTATAGCAAAGGCATTAGCACAGCAACCTAAGTTATTATTAGCTGACGAACCTGTAAGTAGCTTAGATGAAAAAAATACATCATTAATAATGGATACTTTTAAAAAATTAAATACTGAAAATAACATAACGGTTCTAATAAACTTACATGATAAGGAATTAGCTAAAAAAATATTGTACAAAAAAATATTAGGATTGAAAGACGGAAAAAAATTTTTATTTTATAAAGATTCTGATAAGGTGAATGATTATGAATTTAAAGAACTTTATAATTAAAAAAATCATTAAATAAGCTTTTATTAGTAATATCTATTATATTTTTTTAATTAGTATATCTTTTTGAATTTTATAGTTCTAATGATTTTTCAGTAGGATTTAGCAGGATTCAAAACCTATTAAAAAGGATGGTTCCTATTGACTTTAGTATACTAAATGAATTAAAACAACCAATATTGGAAACAATAAATATTGCATTATTTTCAACAATTCTAGCATTATTTACAGCTTTACTGGTTTTACCTTTAACAACTAATGTACTTTTTAAACTGAAGGTTATACCAAGAATAATAAGTGCTATCTTTTCAATTTTTAGAACAATTCCATTTTTAATTATTGCTGCTATTTTAGTTAGTTTATTTAGTACAGGAGTATTTAGTGGTTTTATATGTATGTATATAATAAACCTCCTTACAGCCTCTAAATTATTAAAAGAATATGCAGAAGAAGTTGATGTTAAACATTTAGAAGCAATAGAATGTTTAGGTGTTTCAAAATTTGCAATATATAAAACAGCGATAATTTCAAATTTAAAACCAGTTATTATATCAGTTTATTTTCTAATGTTAGAATCAAGTATACGAGGCGCAAGTGTTCTTGGTTTAGTTGGAGCAGGTGGCATTGGTCAAAGATTATGGCAAGAGCTTAATCATCTTAGATATGATAGGGTATCATTAATTATACTAATATTAATTCTATTAATATTTATTATGGATATGATTAGCTATTATTTTAGAAGTAGAGAATATAAGATAAATGTTACATATAACGATTTTATTTTGAAAAAATATAGTGTTAAGGTGATTTTACCTGCAGTATTGTTGGGGAGTGTAATATATGTAAGTAAATTTGTTAATATAACAGATGAGAGATTTTTTTACTAGGTTTAAAAACAATTAAAAAGTGTTAATAATAGGATTATTTCATCCAGATACTAATTATTTTGGGAAAATGTTAAGTGAATTATTAGTGAGTCTTGAAATTGCATTGTTTGCAACAATTTTCGCAGCAATTACATCAATCTTCACATCATATTTTTCTTCAGTAAACTTATTTGGAAAGTATAATGCAGTGATATGTAAGGTAGTTATAAATATTTTTAAGAACATTTCCACCAATCATTGTTGCTCTTATATTTTTTTTAGAGGGTTTGGTCCAGGAATGATAAGTAGCTTTTTTTGCTTTATATATTTATACAGTTGGTGTAATAACAAAAATGTATTCAGAAGTACTCGAAAGTATACAGGAGAATATATTATTAACAACGAAAAGTTTAGGATTAGGAAGTTTTGTGAGTTATATAAAAATAATATTTAATGGATATTTCCCGGAATTTATTTCAATAGTATTGTATAGATTTGAATCCAATATTAAAAAAATTCAACAATCTTAGGTATGGTTGGAGCAGGAGGAATTGGTCATCTTCTTGTAAATAATATAGAATATAGAAACTGGAATAGAATCTCAACATTATTAATTGGATTATGTATAACAATAATAATAATAGAGAATATATCATATATAATTAGAATAAAAGTAAAAAAATAAAAGGAGATTAGTATGCGATTAAAAAGTGGGTAAAATTGTAAATACTCATTCATTAAGAGGAGAAGTAAAAGTTATTTCTTCTACAGATTTTGAAGAAGAAAGATTTAAAAAAGGTAGTAAATTATTAATAACAAGAGGAAATCAGGTTATAGAAGAAGTTGTAGTTGAGAGCTATCGTTCTCATAAAAACAGTTTATTAGTTAAGTTTGAAGGAATTGACTCAATTAATGAAGCTGAAAAATTTAAAAATTTACAATTGAAAGTTGATTCCGAGAATATTTCTGAATTAGAAGAGAATGAATATTATTTTCATGAAATAATTGGTTGTAGAGTTTTTGATGAAAATAATATGCTACTAGGTGAGGTTGTGGAAATATTAACTCCTGGAGCCAACGATGTTTGGGTAATAAAAGGGGAAAATGGTAAGGAAATCTTAATACCTTATATTGCAGATGTAGTGAAAAATGTTGATGTACAAAATAAAAAGATTGATATTGAGATTATGGAAGGATTAATAGATTAATGAAAATAGATATTTTAACATTATTTCCAGATATGTTTACATCACTTAATCATTCGATATTAGGAAAAGCTAGAGATAAGAATATACTTGATATAAATATTGTTGACTATAGAAAATTTTCAGGTAATAAGCATAATCAAGTTGATGATTATCCATTTGGAGGCGGACAAGGGATGGTTTTAAAACCTGAACCAATATTTAATGCTGTAGAAAGTTTAAACAAAACAGATAAAACCCGCATAATTTTATTGTGTCCTCAAGGTGAAAGATTTAATCAGAAGAAAGCTGAAGAGCTATCAAAAGAAGATCATTTAATTTTTATTTGTGGGCATTACGAAGGGTATGATGAGCGAATTAGAGAGTACTTGGTTACTGATGAATTATCTATTGGTGATTTTATACTAACTGGTGGAGAGTTTGCTGCAATGATGATGGTCGATAGTATAGCTCGATTAATACCAGATGTTCTAGGGAAAGAAGAATCACATAAAGACGATTCTTTTTCAACAGGATTATTGGAATATCCACAATATACTAGGCCAAAAGATTATAAGGGAATGCTAGTACCGGATGTTTTAACATCGGGTCATCATAAAAATATAGAAAAATATCGTATGAAAGAAAGTTTAAGAAGAACTTATATTAGAAGACCAGATCTATTAGAAAACTATGATTTAAACGAAGAAGAAGCAAAAATTTTAGATGAAATAAAAAAAGAGTTAAGAAATTAACGTAAAATTAATGACATAATATATAATTTATTGTATAATACTAATATAGTATGTATTGTAAGCACAGGAGGATTAGAAGTAATGACAACTTCATTTGAGGAATTATTAAACAGCTCAGAAATGCTAAAAAAAGGAGATAAAGTAACAGGTACTGTATCAAAGATTGAAAATGATAAAGTCTACGTTGATGTTGCGGGTGCACAGTATGATTGTGTTATTTTACGCAATCAAATCACTAGAAAACCATTTGAAAATATTGAAGAAGTATTATCAGTTGGTGATGAGGTAGAAGCACAAGTAACAGGTATTCGTACAGACCGTGAAAAAAGATCTGAAGACGTACCAGGAGTTATTTATTTATCACACAAAATTTTAGAAAATGCAGAATATAGAAAATTAATGGAGTTATCATGGGCTCAATTAATCGAAAAATTCGAAAATGGTGAGTATATCACAGCTACAGTTTCTTCACAAACTAAAGGTGGATTATTAGCTGATGTAGATGGTCTACGTGCATTTATACCAGGATCATATATTGATACTAAGTTTAGAAAAGATTTATCTAAGTTTGTAGGAAATGAATATACATTCAAAATCGAAGAAGTAGATAAAGCTAAAAATAAAATTATTTTAAATAGACGTGTGATCTTGGAAGAAGAAAAAGCTAAAAAATTAGCAGAAGTATATGGAAATATTAATGAGGGCGATGTAATTGAAGGTAAAGTTAGTCGCATTACAAACTTCGGTGCTTTTGTGAATATTGGAGAAGTTGATGGTTTACTACATATCTCAGAAATTTCTCATAGTCGTCTTGAGAAAGTAGAAGATGCACTTTCAGTAGGAGATACTGTAAAAGTTGCTGTTATTGCAGTAGATAAAGAAAATGAAAAAATTTCATTATCAGCAAACATTATTACCAACTCAATGGGAAGTAGCAAGAGCTACTATTAAAGCTGGAGATGTATTAGAGGGAGTAGTAAGAAATACTACTGCATTTGGTGCTTTTGTTGAAGTTATGGATGATGTAGAAGGTCTAGTGCACATTTCTCAAATCTCTCATGATAGAGTAAATAATGTAACAGATGTTCTTAACATTGGAGATAAAGTTAGTGTCAAAGTATTAGACGTTGATTTCGAAAATGAAAGACTTTCTTTATCAATTAAAGAGTTACAGGAAAAACCTGTTAAAGAAGAGGTTAAAGAAGAACCAGAATTTGATACTTCATTTTTAAAAGAAGAAGATACTTCTTTTAGTGTAGGGGATAAATTCAAAGATTTAGAACTTTAATTTATAAAAATAAAGAAATAATGGCAGTAGATTAACTTGTCTATTGCTTTTTATTTTTTTTACAAAAATATAAAATTATGGAGGTAGAAAAATGGCGAAACCAACAGTTGCTATTATTGGAAGACCAAATGTAGGTAAATCAACAATTTTTAATAAAATTATTGGAGATAGACTTTCTATAGTAGAAGATGTAGCTGGGGTAACACGTGATAGAATTTACTCTAAAGCTGAATGGCTTAACTATTCATTCTTTATGATTGATACTGGAGGAATTGAATTAGAAGATACTCCATTCCAAAAACAAATTAGAGCTCAAGCAGAGTTAGCTATAGATGAAGCAGATGTTATAATTTTTCTAACTAATGGACGTGATGGAGTAACTAGTGATGATGAAGAAGTTGCAAAATTACTATATAAAACGGATAAACCAGTAGTTCTTGCAGTCAATAAAATTGATAATTTTGATATGAATCACATGATTTATGATTTCTATTCATTAGGCTTTGGTGATCCATTTCCAATTTCGGGATCTCATGGACTAGGTATTGGAGACTTATTAGATGAAGTTTGTAAAAACTTTAAAGTTCTTGAGGAAGATGAAGAAGATGAGAAAATTAGATTTTCTCTTATTGGGCGTCCAAATGTAGGAAAATCGAGTTTAATTAATACAATATTAGGAAAAGAACGTGTTATTGCATCAGAAATCGCAGGAACAACTCGTGATGCTATAGATACAGACTTTAAGTATAATGGTGATGAATATGTAGTAATTGATACAGCAGGTATTAGAAAACGTGGAAAAGTATACGAAAACTGTGAAAAATATTCGGTACTTAGATCACTAAAGGCAATTGAACGTTCTGATGTTGTTTTAGTTGTTCTTAATGCTGAAGAGGGTATTATTGAACAAGATAAAAAAGTTGCAGGTTATGCTCATGAATCGGGTAAGGGTGTAATTATTGTTGTTAATAAATGGGATGCAATAGATAAAGATGATAAAACAATGAAAGAATTTGATGAAAAAAATTCGAGATAGTTTTTGCGTATTTAGACTATGCTAAAATAGTTTATGTTTCGGCTAAAACAAAACAACGAGTATTCAGTATTTTTCCATTAATTAAAGAATCTTATGAAAATAGACAACGTCGCATTCAAAGTTCAACTCTTAATGAGATTGTTGTAGATGCAGTGTCAATGAACCCAACACCAATGGATAAAGGTAAAAGGCTTAATATTTTTTATGCTTCACAAGTTGCGATTAATCCTCCAACATTTGTGTTCTTCGTGAATTATCCGGAACTAATGCACTTCTCATATGAGAGATTTTTTTAGAAAAATAGAATTAGAGATTCATTTAATTTTGAAGGAACCCCAATAAAATTACTTTCTAGACAAAGAAATTAATTTTATTATTAAAAAATTGTTAGATTTTAAAAATCAAACGGACATTCTGTATATATGTCCGTTTGATTCTTTTTATGCTATTATAGCTATTAAACGAAATTTTTTTAATATATAATAATAGTTTATATAAAAATAATGAGGATTTTAGTAGGTGATTTTATAGAAATATACTTTAAAAAAATTTATAAAAAAATTTCAATAGTAAAAAGATAGTCAAAACACTAGCAATTAATTTTAGAACATGGTATAATTCTATTAATACTTTACTTTAGGAGGTAATATATATGCCTATAGGATATTATGGAATGTCAGGTAGTTATATAATTTACTTTTTACTAATTATGTTGATCCCATTATGGGCACAATTTAAAGTAAAAAGAACATATGAAAGATATAAAAAAGTAAGAACTAAATCAGGTTTAACGGGAAAAGAAGTTGCAGAAATTATTATGCAAGCAAATGGTATAACAGGCGTACAAGTAGTAAGAGGTGAGGTTGAATTGTCAGATCACTACGATCCAACTCAAAATATTGTAGTATTATCACCAATTGTTTACTCACAACCAACTGTAGCATCAGTAGCCATAGCTGCCCATGAAATTGGACACGTTATTCAAGACAAAGTAGCAGACTACAAACCGATGAGATGGAGACACTCGCTAGTTCCACTAGCAAATCTTGGTGGAAACCTATCAATGATTTTAATAATGGTAGGTTTCTTATTAACAGGATTAATTGGTAAGTTTGGTTATACTATTGCATGGGTTGGTGTTGGATTTATGCTATTTGCAGTATTATTCCAAGTAGTAACACTGCCAGTAGAATTCGATGCTTCTAAACGTGCATTGGAACAAGTAGTCGATTTAAATATTGTAGATGAACAGGAAAATAGACATTGCCGTAAAGTTTTAACAGCTGCTGCATTAACTTATGTAGCAGCAGCAGTAGTTGCTTTAATGGAATTACTAAGATTTGTGTTTATCTTGTTAGGAAGCAATAGAGATTAACAAAAAAGAATGATTATCGCATGGTAATCATTCTTTTTTTGTAAGTTGATTTATACAAATTATATAATTACTTTCTATAAATATAAGTAAGTTTAATAATCTTAACTTACTAGATACTATAAATTTAATACTTGTTTTAATTATTATAGTATTAAATTACTTAAAATAAAATAATATTAGTTATATAGTGATTTTTAAACGTGTAATTAGCTTGAAAAACGTGAATAATAATGAGATAATTAAGACAACAAATTCTAAAGGAGGAGAACATTATGAAAGGATTTGCAATGAAAAAAATAGGGGAAATCGGTTGGGTTGAAAAAGAAAAACCATATTGTGGCCCAAATGATGCCTTAGTAAAACCTTTAGCACTGTCACCTTGTACATCTGATGTGCATACAGTTTGGGAAGGAGCTATCGGAGAAAGGGAAGACATGATATTAGGTCACGAAGGATGTGGTATTGTTGCTGAAGTCGGAGAATTAGTAAAAGACTTTAAAGTGGGAGATAGAGTCATGGTTGCAGCAATTACACCAGACTGGAATTCTCTTGAAGCTCAAGCTGGATTTGCTATGCACTCAGGGGGAATGCTAGCAGGTTGGAAATTCTCTAACTTTAAAGATGGAATGTTTGGAGAATATTTCCATGTAAATGATGCAGATGGTAACTTAGCTTTAATACCAGAAGGTGTAAGTATAGAAGAAGCATGTATGTTATCTGACATGGTCCCAACAGGATTCCACGGTGTAGAATTAGCTGATGTTCAATTTGGAGATACAGTTTTAGTAGTGGGAATTGGTCCAGTAGGTCTAATGGCGGTTGCAGGAGCTAATTTAAGAGGTGCTTCAAGAATTATCGCGGTAGGTACTCGTGAAATTTGTCGTGAAGTTGCTAGAAAATATGGAGCAACTGATTTTATCGGTTATAAAGATGGCTCAATTGATGAACAAGTCTTAAAATTAACTAATGGCCAAGGTGTTGATAAAGCAGTTATTGCTGGTGGTGGAGTTCAAACTATGGAACCAGTTATTAAATGTCTAAAACCTGGTGGTAAAGTAGGTAATGTTAACTACCTAGGAAAAGGTACTTACATCAACATCCCTCGTGTAGAATGGGGAGTAGGTATGGGACACAAACAAATTATAGGTGGATTAATGCCAGGTGGTAGATTAAGAATAGAAAAACTTGCTAAATTAATCCAATGTGGAAATTAGATGTTACTCATTTATTAACACATAGATTCCATGGATTTGATAAAGTTGAAGACGCATTATTATTAATGAAAGATAAACCAGCTGATTTAATTAAACCAATTGTAATTTTGGAAGAAGAATAAAAATAATAGCGGAAAAGTTGGTTAGCTTTTCCGCTATTTTTAGGTGGTGTTTTTATGAAAATTATACTAGTATCAGGGTTTTTGGGCTCTGGGAAAACAAGATTTATTAAGTCACTTGTTGAAAAGACTGATAAAAGTATAGTAATTTTGGAAAATGAGTTTGGTGATTTAAATTTAGATAGCGATTATTTAAAAAGTGATATAGGTGATAATGAAGATGATGTAAAAGTATGGGAATTAACAAATGGCTGTATTTGTTGTTCTACAAATCTTGATTTTACACATTCAATTTTGACAATTGCGAATACTTTAAATCCTGACTATCTTATAGTAGAACCAAGTGGAGTTGCTAAAATTAATAATATTATAGAAAAAAATAAAAAAATAAGTTATGAAAGAATAGAGTTGGGACTACCAATATTAATAATAGATGCTAAAAAAATTATGAAAAATATCCTTGAAAAACTACAGTGAATATGTAAAAGAAGAATTATTTTATAATGGAATAGTAGTAGTTAGTAAATCAGAAAGCCTTGATGAAAGTCAGTTTATTGAAATAAAAAAATGCACTCAATATAAATAGAGATATAAAATTCCCCTTCAAACACTATTCTAAATGGGATAATGAGACATGGGATTATATTTTTTTCTACAACTGGTATTTTTCTTAGAAACTGATAATAAATTAACTTTGAAATTTAAAAATTGACAAAAAAACAACCAGAAAAAAATTGGAGCAATATACTTTAAAAAAATATAGGTGTAACTTCCTTAGATAAACTAAGTTATACTTTTGCTTTTACTTGATGTCTAATAAAGTAGGTAAAGTAGAAAGGGTAAAAGGTAACTTAACAATCCAAGGTAATAACTATAAGTTTGATCTTGTAGGAAATAATTATGAAATAACAGGTAATAATAACTCTTTAGGTAATAATGCTGTAGTAATAGGAACAAACCTTAATAGAGATATTATTGAAAAACTATTTGAAAATTAAATTGAAAAAATAATAAATTTCAGTGGAATACTGGGATTTATTATTTTTTTATGTAGGTGGCTTTCATAAAATCTGCATTAATGATATAATAGAAAAAAGGTTAATAAAGAGGTAACAAATGATTTATGGTATTGGTTGTGATATTGTTGATATTATTCGTTTTGAAAAGTATATTAATAATAAAACACGACTTAAAAAATTATATACAAATAATGAATTAAATGAATTCAATAAAATAACAAATCACCGTCGAAAACTAGAATATCTAGCTAGTAGATTTGCAGTTAAAGAAGCGATGTCTAAGGCTCTTGGAGTAGGTATATCAAAAGAGTTTTCTTTTCATGATATTGAGGTTTTAAAAGACGAAAAAGGGAGACCGTATATTGTTTATGGTAACTATATTACACATGTAACAATTAGTCATACGGATACAACTGCAGTTGCATTTGTTGTTTTAGAAAGAGAGGACTAATATGATAAATGATAGACCAACACGCTTAATTGTTAATTTAGATGCACTTTTACGTAATTATGAAAAGTTAAATAACCTAAGTGATAAAAAAGTAGGATTAGCTATAGTAAAAGCTAATTCTTATGGGTTAGGCTCTAAAGTAATTTCAAAGTTACTTTATGAAACTGGTGTAAGGCATTTTGCTGTTGCAACTTTTGAAGAGGCGCTTGAATTAAAAGAAGTTATAAAAGAAAGTTTAATTTTAGTGCTTGGTGTTACTAATCCGAAAAATGTAAAATATGCTGTGGAGAATAATATTTCCTTAACTTGTCCTTCAAAAGAGTGGTTAGAAGAGGCAATTAAAGAACTTGATTCAATTACTGGAAAATTAAAAGTTCATGTAAAAATTGAAACAGGTATGAATAGAATAGGTACTTTTGAAGAAAAAGAAATTTTAGAAATTGATGAATTACTTGATTATCCAAAAGTAGAATTTGAAGGTGTGTTCTCGCATTACTCAAATGCTGATGGTGAGAATAATGACTATGATGATTACCAAACTGCTAATTTCAATAGACTAGTATCTCTATTTAAACATAAACCAAGATATGTTCATATTGAAAATTCTGCAGGTACAGTAAAATACAATGATAGAGATGATAATTATAATTTATCTAGAATAGGAATATCGTTATATGGATGTTATCCAAGTAAAAATATAGAAAAATTAAATAAATTAGAATTAGAGCCTGTAGCATCATTAGTTAGTAAGGTTACACATGTAAAAAGAATACCTAAAGGAACAAAGTTGGTTATGGTATATCTTATGAAACTTCAGAAGATGAGTACATTGCAACTGTTCCGATTGGATATGCAGATGGATTATTAAGAAGAGCACAAGGTTTTAAATTGAATGTAGCGGGAGAAGAATGTGAAATTGTAGGAAGAGTATGTATGGACCAACTTATGGTAAGATGCTCAGAAAAAATTAAAGCGGGGGATGACGTTCTTGTCTTTGGTGAATACAATAACCAAAAAATTTCAGTAGATGAGTTTGCTGACTATCAAAAAACTATAAGTTATGAAATATTTTGTTGTATAAATCAAAGGGTACCAAGAAAATATTACTTAAACAATACGGAGTTATAGAATGTACGAAATTATTACAAAGAATCTAGCTGCCAAGCTAAAGATAAATGAAAAGTATATTACTAATGTACTTAATTTACTTGAAGAGGGCAATACAATAGCTTTTATCGCAAGATATAGAAAAGAACTAACGAATTCTTTAGATGAAGTTGCTATAAAAATTAATACAAGATGAATTTAATTATTTGAAATCACTTGAAGAAAGAAAAGAAGAGGTTATTAGATTAATATCAGAAAAAAAGGATTATTAACTGATGACTTAAAAAGCGGAAATTTTAAAACAAGATAAATTACAAAGAGTAGAAGATTTATACCGTCCGTTTAAAGAGAAAAAAAGAACTAAAAGCAACAATAGCTAAAGAAAAAAAGGATTAGAAAAACTTAGCTAAATATATATTGAAATTACCTAAATCACTAAGCGAGTTAAACAAAAGAAGCTCGTAGGTATATTAATAATGAAAAAAAGAAGTTAATAATGAAGAAGAAGCCATTAGATTTGCCTTTAGACATAATAGCTGAAAAATATTTCAGACAATGCTAAATATAGAGAGTATGTATTAGAAAAATACTAAGAAGTTTGGTCAAATAACATCTTCATTAAAAAAAGGTGGAGAAGAAAAAAAGATGTAAAATTCTACTTATAAAAATTACTATGAGTATGGAGAAAGAGTGTCTAAGATTGCTTCACATAGAATACTAGCATTAAATAGAGCGGAAAAAGAAGGTATTATAAGAGTTAGTATAGATAATGACAAAGAGCGTTTATGTCAATATATATTACGAGGAATAACTCGTAATAGAGATACTGAAATTGCCAAAATTCTATTTGAGTGTATAGAAGATAGTATGAAGAGATTAATCTATCCATCTATTGAAAGAGAAATACGTAGTGATTTAACAAAAAAAGCTGAAGAAGATTCTGTTGTAATTTTTTCGGAGAATTTGAAACAACTATTAATGCAAAGTCCATTAAAAAATAAAAAAGTACTGGGGATAGACCCTGCTTTTAGAACGGGTTGTAAGATGGCTGTTGTTGATGAGTATGGTAACTTTATAGATAAAATGGTAATTTATCCACATAAGCCAGCTTCTATAGAAAAACAAGAAAAATCGAAAAAAGATTTAATAAAATTTATTGCTAAACATAATATTAACTTAATAGCGATAGGAAATGGTACAGCTTCTAGAGAAACTGAAAAGTTTGTAGTTGAGAATCTAAAAGAAGTAGGACTTAAAATAGATTATATTATTGTTAATGAAGCGGGAGCTAGTGTGTATTCTGCTAGTGAAGTTGCTCGTGAAGAGTTCCCAGATTTCAATGTTGAGGAAAGAAGCGCCGTTTCAATAGCACGTCGTATTCAGGATCCGTTAAGTGAGTTAGTAAAAATTGACCCTAAATCAATTGGTGTAGGACAATACCAACATGATATAACACCAAAATACTTAGAAAAAGAGTTAACTTTTGTCGTGGAAACTGCGGTTAATAAGGTAGGTGTAAATATAAATACTGCCTCTGTTTCTCTATTATCTTATGTATCAGGTGTTAATAAGCAGATAGCTAAGAATATTGTAGCTTACCGCCAAGAAAATGGGAAAATTGAGACAATTAAAGAAATATCAAAGGTCCCTAGACTTGGGAAAAAAACATATGAACAATGTGTAGGTTTTTTAAGAATACCAGATAGTAAAAATATTTTTGATGCAACAGGAATTCATCCCGAAAGTTATAAGGCTGCTGAAAATCTACTAAAAGAACTTAACCTAACTACAAAAAGAAGTTGGAACAGAAGAATTCTCTACTAAAAATAGAAGAAATTGATAAAAAGAATATTGCAGAAAAAATTGGTGTTGGAATGGAGACTCTTGAAGACATTATTAAAGATTTGAAGCAACCGTTAAGAGATGAAAGAGAGAACTTTTCAAAACCATTGTTAAAATCTGATATTCTTACACTCGACGATTTGTCAATAGGTATGAAGTTATCAGGAACTATAAGAAATATTACTCAATTTGGGGCATTTGTAGATATAGGTCTAAAACAAGATGCAATGATTCATATTTCTAAAATCAGCAAGAATTATATTAAAAATCCGTTAGACGTACTTAGTGTAGGTCAGATTGTTGATGTTTATGTTATTGATGTAGAAAAAGACCGATCAAGAGTCGGGTTAGCTATGTTTAAGGATTAGGGGGAATGATAGATGAGTAAAAAAACAAAATATTTACCGAGTATAGATAGTTTAAGAGCTATAGCCGTTATAGCTGTAATAATCTATCATATCGATGCGAATTATCTCCCTGGTGGATTCTTAGGTGTAGATTTATTCTTTGTATTATCGGGATACTTAATTAGTTCATTAATAATAAAAGAATATAAGAGTACTGGAACGGTTAATTTATACAATTTCTATGTAAGAAGAGCAAGGAGATTATTGCCAGCAGTTTATTTTATGATAACTGTAGTCTTAATAATAATTACACTTTTTTTAATGGTGTTCTACTTAAAAAAGTTATTTGGACGCTTTATTTGGTTACATTTATAGTAGCAACTGGTGGTATATATTCCATAAGTTAGACTATTTTTGATAGTTTTTGGATCACAAAGTCCTTTTTAAACATTTATGGTCTTTAGCAATTGAAGAACAATTTTATATGTTTTTTTCCCATTAATCTTTCTAATATTTAATAGAAAAAAGTAAATCTAATAATAGTAACAGTAAACTAAATAAAAAAATTTTATTTATGTAGTTTTATCATTAATTTTAGTATCATTAATTGCTCATATTCTATTATTTGATATTAATAATATCAATAGAATATATTTTTGGTACTGATACAAGAGCTTTTTTTCTTTACTTGTTGGAGTAGTTGGAGCTATATTGTATCCAATGGATAGATTATCAGAAAGAACTACAAAGAAAGATAATATGATATACAGTATAGTTTCACTTGTATCTATTCTAGTTTTTAATAGGTATAATGATAAACACTTCTGAGTATAATACATGGTTGTATAGAGGTGGTTTCTTATTAGTAGCAATAATAGGACTTATTATTATAATAAGTAGTGGAAGACAGTATACTTTCATGTCAAAAACTATTATCATTTAAACCATTTGTTTTTTTATTGGGAAAAATATCGTATAGTTTATATCTATGGCATTTCCCAATATTAGTTGTAACTACACCAGTTTCAGAAATAGGTAATCCAAACTTATTTTTATGTTACATTAAGAATAGTTTTAATTATCCTAGTAGCAACTGGAAGTTATATGTTTGTAGAAACTCCAATAAGAAAGTTAGGATTTGTAAATTATATTAATTTACTATTTAAGAGAATAATGAAATTAAAAAATAATACAAAAAAAATAATCTTTGCTTCAATAGCCTTAGTAGCTATTGTATTTACAATGGGAGTATTTGGTAAATCTGTACCATATCTTTCTACAGCATTTGTAACTGAGATGAGCAATAATAAAGAGAGTCAATTCATCTCAAATAATAATGAAAATAACACTAATAATAGTAGTGAGCATAAAGATGACAATAATAACAATCAAGAAGGTAATAAATCTGAAGACAAAAAGTATAGTTCGCTTTTAGTTATCGGTGATTCACTTACTGTTGATATCGGTGAAAAAATAAAAGAAAAATACCCTGGTGCAATAATTGATGGTAAAATTAGTAGACAACTAACTGCTGCTACTGAATTAGCAGATCATTATGCTAATTACAATAACGAGAATACAGCAGTAATATTCCAGCTGGGGACTAATGGATTTTTCACTGAGTCTCAAGTAGAAGAACTAGTGAAAAAATTTGATAAAGCAGATATTTACTTTGTTAATGTTAAGGTTCCAAGAACTTGGGAAAAAACAGTTAATAAAGAGTTAGATGCACTTAAAGAACGCCACTCTGATATTACAATAATTGATTGGTATAGTGTAGCAAATAATAATCAAAATTATTTTGAGCCAGATAAAGTTCACTTGAACTCAGAGGGTGTGGAAACTATGGTATCATTAATTGAGAAGAGTTTAAAACATCCAGTAGAAATAAAATAATAAATAATAAGTGCTAAGTTTAGAGATTAAACTTAGCACTTATTATATTTATAAATATTTAAACATTCATTGAAAAATAATTACAATTTATGTTATAATTATTTAGTATATAAATTTTAAGAAACTAGAAGGTGATAACTATGACAAAAGTGAGAGTAAGATATGCACCATCTCCAACAGGGAATTTGCATATCGGAAATGCTAGAACAGCATTATTTAATTACTTATTTGCTAAACATTATGATGGGGATTTCGTACTAAGAATAGAGGATACAGACTTTAAACGTAATAAAGAAGAAGGTGAACGAAGTCAACTTAAATATATGGATTGGCTTGGTCTTGATTATGATGAGGGAATCGAAAAAGAAAAAGAATTTGGTCCTTATCGTCAATCAGAAAGATTAGATATTTACAAAAAATATGCTGAGCAGCTTTTAGCAGAAGATAAAGCATATAAATGTTATATGACTGCAGAAGAATTAGAAGCTGAAAGAGAAGAACAAATCGCTAATGGGCTTCCTCCACGTTATAGTGGGAAACATGCACACTTAACAAAAGAAGAACAAGAAGCGTTTGAGAAAGAAGGAAGAAAACCATCAATTCGTATTCGTGTTCCTCAAGATAGAACATACAGTTTTGATGATATGGTAAAAGGAGAACTTTCATTTGAAGGTCACGATTTTGGTGATTTTGTAATTGTTAAAAATGATGGAGTTGCAACATATAATTTTGCTGTAGCAATTGATGATCATTTAATGGAAATCTCTCATGTATTACGTGGTGATGATCATGTTTCGAATACACCAAAGCAATTAGTTGTATATGAAGCACTTGGATTTGAACCACCAAGATTTGGACATATGACGTTAATAGTTAATGAAAACAAGAAAAATTATCAAAACGTGATGAGACTATTATTCAATTTATAGAACAATACGATGATCTTGGATACTTACCAGAGGCATTATTTAACTTTATTACATTATTAGGGTGGTCACCAGAAGGTGAGCAAGAAATCTTTAGTAAAGAAGAATTTATTAAGATTTTTTTGACGAAAAAAACGTTTAAGTAAATCTCCAGCATTCTTTGATAATAATAAACTTACTTGGATTAATAACCAATATATTAAAGCTCAACCACTAGAAAGAATAGTAGAATTATCATTACCATTCTTTGTAAAAGAAGGTGTAGCAACAAAAGAAGAAGTAGAAAATAATAGATCTTGGTTTGAAAAATTAATCTCATTATATCAACCACAAATGAGTTATGGTGCAGAGATTGTTGAATTAACAAAAACAATTCTTTAATGAAAAATATTGAATTTGATGAAGAAGAATTAGAAATATTAAAAACAAGATTCTACAAAAAGTTGTATTTGAAGACTTTTTAGGAAAGTTAGATAGTATACAAGAATTCACTGCTGATAATATTAAAAGCCCTAATAAAATCAATTCAAAAAAAGATACAGGAGTGAAGGGTAAAAATCTATTTATGCCTATACGTATCGCATCAACAGGTTCAATGCATGGACCAGAACTAAACACTAGCTTAGAATTATTAGGAAAAGAACGTGTATCAGCACGCGTAAAAGTTGCATTGGATCTTATAAAATAATATAATAGAAAAGTCGAAAAAAGAATTAAATCTATTTAGATTATAATCTTAATTTAAATAGATTTAATTTCTGATTTTTTTGTGGCAAAAATTTATGAATATATATAAACAAAGTAAAGAAAAAAACTTGACATTTACCGTTAAATAAGGTAATATATCTAGTGATATTGTTTATATATCTTCACGAGTAAGCCCCGGAAAACTTAGTCGTTATGACAGATTAAAAACAACATCTAGGAGGAAATAAAGACATGCGTCAAACATATATGGCAAAGCCATCAACTGTAGAAAAAAAATGGTATGTAATCGATGCTGAAGGACAAACTTTAGGTCGCTTATCATCAGAAGTAGCTTCAATTTTAAGAGGGAAACACAAACCTACTTATACACCACATATCGATACTGGGGATAATGTTATCATTATCAATGCTGAGAAAATTGTGTTAACTGGTAAAAAATTAACTGATAAAATTTACCGTCGTCACACAATGCACCCAGGTGGGTTAAAAGAAAGAACTGCTGGATTAATGGTAGAAAAATATCCGGAAGAACTTTTAGAATTATCTATCAAAGGTATGTTACCAAAAAATACTTTAGGTAGAGCTCAAGGAATGAAACTTCACGTTTATCGTGGAGCAGAACACCCACATGCAGCACAAAAACCAGAAAAATACGAATTACGTGGATAATATAGGAGGAAATAATTAAATGGCACAAGTAGAATATCGCGGTACAGGACGCCGTAAAAGCTCAGTAGCACGTGTAAGATTAGTACCTGGAACAGGGAAAGTTGTAATTAACAACAGAGAAATGCGTGAATACTTACCATTAGAATCATTAGTATTAGATTTAATGCAACCTTTAGAAGTTACATCTACTACAGGTAACTATGACGTTTTAGTTAACGTTATCGGTGGAGGATACACAGGACAAGCTCAAGCAATCCGTCATGGAATTGCACGTGCTTTACTAGAAGTAAACCCAGAATACCGTAAAGATTTAAAACCTGCAGGATTACTAACTCGTGACCCTCGTATGAAAGAACGTAAAAAATACGGTCTTCGTGGTGCGAGACGTGCTCCTCAGTTCTCAAAACGTTAATATTGGTTTTATACCAATTGCGTCAAGACATCAAAGAAACTCTTTGGTGTCTTTTTTTTTACTTTATATTATTAATATATATAAGTGGAATGTTAACTTGACAATGTTAATTAAAATTTATATAATATATAACTATAAACTTTTTTAAAGTTATGTTATATATGAGATAAGGAGGACTAACACATGAAAATAATTGCAATTTCGGGAAGAAGTGTTGATTATAAGTCTGCTACAGGTTTGGAAAAAAGAAGATTATATGTAAATGGATATTTTTCTGATGTAGCAGAAGGAGCAGAATTCATTTTATTTCCTGTATGCTCACAAAATGGAATAGAGGAAATTGCTGCCATGTGTAGCGGTCTTATTATTGCTGGAAGAGACAGGGATATTCACCCTAAATACTATGGTGAAGAACCTGATGGAAATATAGAGTATCCAGAAGATGATTATGAAGATGAATTAGACTTTAGATTAATAGAAGTATTTAATAAATTAAATAAACCAATTCTCGGCGTTTGTAGTGGTTTACAAAGCTTGAATGTATTTTTTGGCGGAACACTAAAACAACATATAGAAAATCATACTAGTGAGAATGGTTTAATAAAACATAATATAACTGTCGAAAAAAACTCATTTTTATACTCTTTATATGGAGAAAAATCTCTTGTAAATACAATTCATCATCAAGCTATTAACAAAGTAGCAGATGGGTTTAAAGTTACAGCTATTGCTGAAGATGGAACAATAGAAGCTATTGAAAATGGCAAACTAATTGGAATTCAATGGCATCCAGAAGTTGATTTAGAATTTAATACATTTAGAAAGTTTTTAGAATTATGTGATAAATAAAATTTTAATTAAAATAGTTGACTATTATTTAAAATAATGATAAACTATTCTTTGTGTAAAATAATAGCAGTGGATTAATTGTTATTGCCTCTATGTTATACATTTATTAATGTGGCAACTCGTAGCCTATGCTGCTAGGCGAAGTTCCAGTTTTATAACATATACAACAACGATAATCGTGCTTTTTGTTTTACTAAATACATAAAAACAAAAAGAAAAAGGAGGAGCACAAAATGGCTCGTTTTACAGGTTCAACTTGGAAAAAATCTCGTCGTTTAGGTATTTCACTAAGCGGTACTGGTAAGGAGTTAGCAAAACGCCCTTACGCACCAGGACAACATGGTCCTAACTTAAGAAAAAAACTATCTGAGTATGGTTTACAATTACAAGAAAAAAACAAAAAAACTTCGTTACTTACATGGAATGAATGAAAAAAACAATTCCGTAAATTATTCGATAAAGCTGGTAAACTTCAAGGTTTACATGGTGCTAACTTTATGGCATTACTTGCTACTCGTTTAGATTCAGTAGTATACAGCTTAGGATTAGCTAGAACTAACCGTCAAGCTAGACAATTAGTTAACCACGGACATATTCTTGTAGATGGTAAAAAAGTAGATATCGCTTCTTACGCAGTTAAACCAGGTCAAGTAGTTTCAGTAAGAGAAAAATCTAGAAACCTAGACATCATTAAAGAAGCTGTTGAAATTACAAACTTCGTTCCTGAATACTTAACTTTTGATGCTGATAAATTAGAAGGATCATTAGTAAGATTCCCTGAAAGAAGTGAATTACACCCAGAAATCAACGAACAACTTATCGTTGAGTACTACAGCAGATAATAAGTAGAAAAACTTTGTTATGTTATTCACATAACAAAGTTTTTTTAGTATAAATAAATAATCTTATTACAAAATAAAAAAAGTAATTATTTATTTTCGCATAATAATTTAATGCTTTTTTTATTTCTTGGAACTAAACAGTTATAAAAACATTTTAAAATTGTGTTTCATATTAATTTAAATAATTTGAAAATGAAAAATAATATTTTCAAATAAATTTGTTGTTTCAAATTTCTTTTCATTTTTTTGTTGTTATCCTTATGAACTTATATTATTTATACAAATTAATAAAGAAAAATAATAAATAATGATTAATAATTTATTTACAATAATCCAATAAATAAACTATATGAATTGAAAAAAACAATTTCTGTTTTTTTCTATATTCTTTTCATAAATAAAAAAATAAATATATTTTTGAATTTTTAAAGAAATAAAAACCCCGTCGTTATAGCTTTTTTTGAGAAATTAAAAAAATAAATATTTAAAGAAAAATAGTTTCATAATTATTTTCATTTGAAAAAAACGCTTTCATAACAGGAGAATATGTGTTATTATATAAGTACAAACAAATTAAGGAGGTAAGGGAAATGATTATCGGAGTACCAACAGAAATTAAAAATAACGAAAGTAGGGTTTCAGCAATACCTGGTGTTGTAGGGGAGTTAGTTCATGACGGACATACAGTATATGTTGAAAAAGGAGCAGGACTTGCTTCAGGAATTTCAGATGAAGAATACGAAAAAGTAGGGGCTGTTTTATTAGATAAAGCAGAAGATGTATGGAATAAATCTGATTTAATCTACAAAGTTAAAGAACCTATTCCTTCTGAATACAAATATTTCAGAAAAGGATTAATTATTTATACATACCTTCACTTAGCAGCTGATCCAGAATTAACTAAAGCAATGGTTGATTCAGGAACAATCGGTATTGCATTTGAAACAGTTAAAGTAGGACGTGGTTTACCACTATTAAGACCTATGAGTGAAATTGCTGGTAGAATGGCTATTCAAGAAGGAACTAGATTCTTATCTAAAGTTCAAGGTGGTAAAGGTAAATTATTACAAGGTGTTCCAGGGGTTCAACCAGGACATGTAGTAGTTATTGGTGCAGGGGTAGCAGGTACTGCGGCAGCAACTGCAGCTTCTGGATTAGGAGCTCGTGTAACTATGTTAGACGTTAACCTTGATCGTTTAACTGAATTATCACACATTTTTGGTGGTAAAGTAGAAACAGTTTACTCTAATAAATTAAATATTGGAAATGCAATTAAAACAGCTGATTTAGTAGTAAGTACAGTTTTAATCCCAGGAGCTAAAGCACCTAAACTTGTTACTAAAGAAATGATTAAAGATATGCCAGACGGTGGTGTAATCGTTGACGTTGCTATCGACCAAGGTGGTACAACTGAATATACTGAAGGACGTCCAACAAGTCACGATAACCCAATCTTCGTTGAAGAAGGAGTATTACACTACTCAGTTGCTAATATTCCTGGTGCAGTAGCTGAGACAGCAACTTACGCTTTATGTAATGCAACAGCTAAATATGCTAAAGTTATTGCTAACTTAGGACTTAAAGAAGCATGTGCTAGATTCCCAGAATTAGTACCTGGTGTAAACGTAGCTAACGGTAAAGTTACATTCAAAGCTGTAGCAGATGATTTAGGATATGAATATACTCCTGTAGAAGCTGCTCTATAATAAATACTTTTTAAAATATAAAAATAAGTAGGAGCGGAGAAGTTGTTTTCCGCTCCTTTTTCTAAATAATAGTAATAAATATTTATAAAAGGTATAAATATTGTTGATTGCTTATAGAAAAAGTTTTGAAAACGTGTTATAATGTAGTTACTTATAACATATTATTTCAAAAATAATAAAATAATTAGGAGGTTATTATGAGTGTTTTAAGAAAAAGATCAGTTGAATCTATTTTAGAAGAAGCTAGAAAAAAAACATTTAATCCTACTATGAAAACACTTGACTTAGTACTATTTGGTATTGGAGCTATTATTGGTTCAGGGATACTAGTACTAACTGGTAAAGCTTCAGCAGAAGCAGGACCAGCTGTTGTGTTCTCATTCTTAATTGCTGGATTAGCATGTTGTTTAGCTGCTTTATGTTATGCGGAATTGGCATCGACTATTCCTTCAAGTGGTAGTACATATACTTATTTATATGTTTCAGTAGGGGAAATCGTTGCTTATGTTGTTGGTTGGGTACTAATCGGTGGTTATGTACTTACCTCTGCAACAGTTGCAAATGGATGGTCAAGTTATTTTGCAAGATTATTGGCAGGATTAGGACTTGATTTACCTAAAGAATTTATTACTTTACCATCTCAAGGTGGTTATGGTAATATACCAGCTGTAATAATTGTTTTAGTTATTACATTTATCTTATCAAAAGGTACATCAAGCAGTAAAACTGTTAATAACTTAATGGTTGCAGCTAAAGTTGGTATTGTAGTTCTTTTCTTAGTTGTTGGGTCATTTTATGTAGAACCAACTCACTGGACAAATAATTTTGCACCTACAGGATTCCAAGGTGTAATGTTAGCCGCAACAACAGTATTCTTTGCATATTTAGGATTTGATGCTATTTCTACATCTGCTGAAGAAACTATCAATCCTGAAAAAGCAGTTCCTCGTGCGATTATTATCACTATGATAATTTGTACAGCTTTTTATATCTTAGTATGTTTAGTTTTAACTGGTATTGTAAACTATACAGAATTAGGGCAAGGGGATGCACTAGCTTACGTATTAGAAGTTGTTGGACAACATAAAGTAGCTGGTATTGTTTCTCTTGGAGCAGTTATAGGTCTAATGGCTGGTATTTTATCATTCATGTTTGCAGGTATTCGTATTACTTATACTATTGCACGTGATGGATTATTACCAGAAAACTTAACTAAACTTAATAAAAACAAAGTTCCTAGTATAGTTACATGGGGACTAGGGATTACTATTTCTTTATTAGCTGGATTCTTACCACTAGGACAATTAGCAGACTTAGCTAACCTTGCATCAATTATTGCATTTGCCTTAGTAAGTTATACAACTATTGTATTCTCTAAAAAATATCCAGATTTAAAACGTGGATTTAGAGTTCCATTAATGCCATTCTTACCAATTGTTTCAATAGTTTTATTTGTTGGATTATTAACAAGTATAACAGTAACTACTTGGACTATTTTCGCAGTATGGGTAGCATTTGGTATAGTAGTTTACTTTGCATATTCTTATAAAAATAGTAAACTTAAAGATAAATAATAAATAAAAAAGGAGTAGAGATTATTAAAATCTCTACTCTTTTTTTCTTAACTCCATAAATTTTTTTTATTTGCTTTCGCTGAGTTTTGTGCTCTTTGATATTCAGCTAAATATCTTGTATCAGGTTCTTTTACATATTTAATTTCAGCTAAGCCTTGTTCTAAAAGTTGTTTTTGAACCGATTTACCATCCGCATAAACATAACAGAGAGCGCGATGGTATTTATCCTCTTTTTCATATATATCAAATTCTATTTCAACATTTTCTGCTTTTGAAAGTATTTCGCCATTTAAATTACTAGCTTCTGGACCATATTTTTGTACGTCAACACCTTTTTTAACTGTCTCAGGAGTATCTATAAGTAAATATCGTACTTTTAAATCCTTTTTATTAAAACGAACAACTATTGTATCTCCATCAACTTTTTCAATAAAATTTACTTTATATCTTGTAGTATCACCTTTGATGGAAACATTATTAATTGTGACAGTTTTATACTTAGTATTAATATTATTTGAAATAATAAATACTAAAATAAAGATACTAGTAAATACCCCTAAAAATATATAAAATATCTTTTTATTCATAATTATTCCCCCTTAACTTATATTTTATCATTTTAAGAGTAAAAAATCATTTTTAATTAAGTAGATTTAACAACTTTATTTGATGTTGGAATAAATCCATAAATATGTTATTATAGATTATGGTAATAAATTATAGATATAGAAGGATGTAAAATGTTAAATATTGTTATTAGAAATTTAGAAGATACAAGACGTTTAGCAGAGATTGTTGCTAATAGTATAGACGATAAACTTATTTTTAATGTTGAATGGTGATTTAGCCGCTGGGAAAACGACATTTACTAAATATTTAGCAGAATATCTAGGTGTAAAAGCAGTTGTCAATTCACCGACTTTTAATATTATGAAAGAATATAAATTTCCAAAATGGAAGATTGTACCATATTGATGCATATAGATTAGAAAAATAGTGATGAAGACTTAGGGGTTTGAAGATATTTTCTATGAAAAATAATATTTGTGTAGTGGAATGGGGAGAATTTATTGAAGAATACTTACCATCAGAGCGTTTAGTTTTTTTAATATACGAATTAAAAAAATGATGTTCGAGAAGTGGAAATAATCTCAAGTGGTATTTACAGTAAAAATAGAAGAAAGGATAAAAAGAAAAGTGGTCAGTTTAGTGGTGGAAGCGTCGAATGGATTTTGTTCGATAGCATGTATAGAAAACAAAAACATATTAGCGGAAAAAAACTTGGAATGTAAAAATAATCTATCAGCAGTAATATTATCTGAGATCGATAATTGCTTAAAAGCAGCAAATAAAACTAAGTCTGACTTAACAGAAATTATTTCAAGTGAAGGCCCAGGATCATACACTGCAATTAGAGTAGTAGCTGCAGTATGTAAAACAATGGCATATACTTTAAAGTTACCACTTAAAGTAGTTTCAAGCTTAAAACTATTAGCACTATTGGAATTTAACAGTAATAAATTAATAGTACCTCTTATAGATGCACGTCGTGGTAATGTTTTTTCAGCCGTTTATGAAAAAACAAATAATGAACTGAGTATTGTTAAAGAGGAAGGTTATTATTCCCTTGGTAAATTAAATGAGTTCTTAGAGTCTGAGGGTAAAGATTTTATATATGTAGGACAAGACATAAAAAAATTGAAGGAAAAGTTGTTAGATGCGGAGTATAATGAAAGTCCAGTACGTTCTGGGAATATAATAGAAATTTATAATACATTAGAAATAAAAGACTTCTATAATATGAAACCAAAGTATTTGAGAAAAACAGAAGCAGAAAGGGAATTAGAAAATGATAAAAATAAATAGAGTTGATGTAAATGATCTAGATTCACTATCAAAAATTGATGTAGAAAACTTTGAAGATGCTTGGACATATGATATGTTCAAATCAGAATTAGAACATGAGAATTCAGAATACTATGGATTGTTTAATGATGGAGAAATTATTGGTTTTTGTGGAGGTTGGTTAGTAGCAGATGAGTATCAGATTAATAAAATTGTCATTGATAAACCTCATCAAAATAAAAAGCTTGGACAAATCTTCTTTACATATGTTATGCAAATGTTAAAATTAAAAGGTGTAAAAAAAGCATTAGTAGAAGTAAGAGTTAGTAATATGCCTGCGATAACTGTCTATGAGAAAGCCGGATTTTCTACTATTGATATGAGAAAAAATTATTATAAAAATAATGGTGAAAATGCTTATGTAATGGTAAGGGACTTTAGCAATGAAAGAGATTAATAAAATAGATAACATAAATATCTTAGCTATTGAAACAAGTTGTGATGAAACGAGTGTCGCGGTAGTTTGTAATGGGAAAAAAGTACTTTCTAATATAGTAAGTAGTCAGATAGAAACACATAAACAATTTGGAGGGGTTGTTCCAGAAATTGCGAGCCGACAACATATTGAAGTTGTTATTCAAATTGTCGAAGAAGCACTTGAAGAAGCGGAAATGACTTTAGATGAGATTGATGCGATATGTGTAACACAAGGACCAGGACTAATAGGGTCTCTTTTAGTAGGTGTGAATGTTGCAAAAACATTAAGTTATACTTTGGATAAGCCATTAATTGCTGCTCATCATATAGCAGGACATATTTATGCAAGTAATATAGATAATAATATAACTTATCCATCATTAGCTTTAGTAGTAAGTGGGGGACATACAGAGCTAGTTTATATAAAAAGTGAACTTGATTTTGAAATTATAGGTTCTACTCATGATGATGCTGTAGGTGAAGCATATGATAAAGTAGCTCGTCAGTTAAAACTTGATTATCCAGGTGGCCCTAAGGTTGATAAACTCGCAAAACTGGGAGAGGATAAATATAAATTCCCTCGTGCAATGATTGATAGTGATGATTATAATTTTAGTTTTTCTGGGATGAAATCAGCGGTAATAAATTTTGTTCATAATGCTAATCAGCGTGGAGAAGCAATTGTTCCAGAAGATCTAGCATGTAGTTTTCAAACTGCAGTAGTTGAAGTTTTGATTACAAAAACAAAAAAAGCTATAAAAAACTTAGGTATTAAGCAACTAATCCTTGCTGGTGGAGTTGCGGGAAATAGTGAATTACGCCAACAAATTCTAAATTTAGAGGAGGAACTAAATATAGAGGTATTAATTCCACAGATGGCATATTGTAGTGATAATGCGGCTATGATGGGTGCCGTAGGATACTTTTACTACAAAAATAAATTATTTACAGATCCATTGACACTAAATGCTAAATCTACACTAGATTTAGAAGAAATACATAAGTAGCTTGTTTTAAGGGAGTTTATTATGAAAGAGAAATTAGAAAGAAGATTTTTAGCGAAAATTAGAAAAAGTAAATCATATTTCTGAAAATCAACATTATATTGGCTATTCTAAGTTATATAATAGGAAAATATTTATAAAAAGTATTTAATGATGAAAAATAAATTTCATTCTTGAAAATGAAATTTTTAAAGGATGAGAGCTTTCTCTACATAACTAGTGATTATTTAAATAAAATACTTGTACTTTCTTTTAGAGAGTACAAAAAATTTAGTGAGTAGTGATATGGAAAAATGATGTGCTAATAAAAAAATATCCAAGGTAATTTCTAATTTTCATAAAAAAATATATAGACAAAGGTAAGTATAAAGAGACATCTTTAAAAAATTTTTTAGAATATAATCTTACTCGCTTAGTAAAAAGAGAAGAATTTGATTTACTTAGTAGGATTTATAATGAATTTTTTTTAAATTATTGTGTAGTATAGAAGGAGAATATAAGGAATCATTAGTAACAATTCATGGTGACTTTTTGCTTAAGAAATATAAAAAGTATATAATAAAAAAATATTGTACTTATTGATTTTGAAAGAGCAAAAATATGCTAGTTATTATTTAGATTTTATAAAATTTTTTTCTATAATGATTTAAACAATAGTAAGGAGAAAAAAAGATATTTTTTTAAATGAATACTATCGAGAGTCAAATAAAAAGAAAAATTTCTAAAAAAATTTAGAGTATTGCTTAATTTTCATTAGTTCCATGGGAATATTAAACTATACAATGAGAATTAAAGACAGAGAATTTGAAAAAAATTAGGTTTAACCATGCTGACTGATGTGAAGAATTTTTTTACAAATTTAAAAATAAAAATAAAGAGGTAGTAAGTGAATAGTAATATTGATGAAAAAGAAGCGGAACTAAGACATAACTATAGATTTGCAAGAGCATTACTAAATAAATTATATTTTAATATTAATGATTTAAAAAAACATGGCAAGAGCTTTTTTTGATTTGGTAAAAAAGAATCCTGAGATTGATGATGATTTTTTTGGTGGGAACTTTGTAAATTAGATTTTACTAAAAATCAAATATTTTTCCAATAAAGTCTTTATTAGCAGGAATATTAAAATATAAAAAAAGATGATCCTAATATATCTAAAAATATTTGATTATATATATTTTGAGAATACAGTATATTTGGAAAAAAATACGAGGAAAGAGTAAAGAATAATAGAATACCTACTTTTTATTATTTATATGGCAGGTATGTTTGGAGTTACTTTTTTTAATGCAGTTAATTTTTTTATTATTGTTTTACGCTCCTTTAAATTTTAAAGAAATACTTTTTAATCTAATTGTAGGGATGTTATCTAAGTGGTCTTGTTTATGAAATAATAGAAAGACAAAATATTTTTTTAGATGGGAGATACCATATTTTTGAAAAATAGTAAGTTCTTAGTGTATAAGTGGGCATATATACCAATTATTGTATTTTTATTTATATATGAATATTTTATTACTGTATACACAAGGTGCGTATTATAATATTGAATACAAATATAAAAATATTTTTTTGACTGTATATGTTGTAGCTTTATTTGTATGTAATTCGTTATTTAAATTAGTAAATTATAGTGGTTTTGTTTATAAATTTTATGTAGGTTTATTTAAAAATAATATTAACTTTAATTTGGCTTTCACTTATATGTGCTTATTTATTTGTAAATATAAATTATATTTCTTTATTACTTATTATAGTAACAATAATTATTTTTTTATTTGTTTTTAGATCATTAAAAAAAGTTACTATTGGTAGGAATTTAAAATTATTATTTTATCCAATGACATTTTTTTACTTTAACTTACATGATAGTCTTATTTGCTATTTCTTTAGATTTTATTACTACTAACTATAATATAATGGGACCATTTAGTATATTGTTATACATTTCAGGTGCATTAGCAGTAGTAATAAGAATTTTCTCAAGTAAAAAGTTCAGTGAAATTCTAAATTATAAATTAATCCTTCTCTTAAATAATTAAGGGAGGGATTATTTTTTTAGTTTAAGTAAAAACATTTAGTATTTATAGCTGAAAAATTAGAGTGAATTGAAATATTTAATTGCTATTCTAAAGTGTAATTGATTTAATTTGACCTTTATTTATGATAAAATATAGTAGATTAAAAATAGGAGGCGATGTTATGGCAAATATATATTTAGATTATGCAGCAACATCTAGGAAACATTTTGATATTATAGAAAAGAACTTAAATATATTAAAAGAAATTTATGCGAATCCTAGTAGTGGACATACATTAGGAAAAAAGAATGCCAAACTAGCACGAGAAAGTCGAGAGAAAATTGCTAACTTTATTAATGCTACATCAGAAGAAATAATTTTCACTTCTGGAGGGACGGAAAGTAACAATACTGTTTTCAATCATGTTTTAAGTAGATTCAACAGTGGAGAAGTAATTATTTCATCGATAGAGCACCCTTCAGTTAAATCAAGTGCTAAACATTTAGAAAAATATGGATTTAAAATTCATGAACTAGATGTAGATGAAACAGGATCTATTAATATTGATGAATTAGAAGAAAAGATTAATGAAAATACAGTTTTGATCTCAATTATGTTAGCTAATAATGAGACGGGAGTATTAAATCCTATAAAAGAAATCTCAGAACTTATTGTAGATAAAGATATTCTCTTACATAGTGATATAGTTCAAGCTTTTTGGAAAAAGTGGAAATTGATGTAAAAAGAATTGGGGCTTGATTTTTGCTTCAGTATCTGCACATAAAAATCGGCTCACTTAATAATTTTTGGATTTTTTTATATGCAAAAAAATGGGGATGTTGAACCATTTATTTTTAGGAGGAGGGCAAGAAAAATGGCCTTCGCTCGGGAACTAGTGATTTACTAGGAACACTGATTCTTGCAGATTGTACAGAAGAAACATTAAGTTCAATTCCGAAACTAAGAGAATTAAAAAAACTATTTTCATTAGTAAATTAGAACAAAGTGGTATAGAATTTGAGGTGAATGGATCAGTAAAAAATTCTTTACCAAATATATTAAATATTTACTTTAAAAATATTGAAGCACAAAGATTAATAACATACTTAGATGCACAAAGTATCTATATTTCTGGAGGTTCGGCGTGTAGTTCCGGTAATATTAAGGGAAGCCGAATTATTACGGAGATGTATAACATTGAAAGAGCTGCGCACTCAGTAAGAATTAGTGTAGGTTTTGATATTACTAAAGATGATATTGATGAAGTTATTACAAAAATAGATAAATTGGAAAAAAGATTGATAGAAAGGAATTAGTATGAACAACGGAAAAAAAGTAGTAGTTGGTATGAGTGGTGGAGTAGATTCATCCGTAACAGCATATCTATTAAAAGAACAAGGTTATGATGTTATAGGTGTCTTTATGAAAAACTGGGAAGAGAAGGATGATAAGGGAGTATGTGTCGCAGAGAAAGATTATGCGGATGTAATTAAGGTTTGTGAGCAATTGGACATTCCTTATTACTCAATAAATTTTGAGAAAGAGTATTGGGATAAAGTATTTACATATTTTTTAGATGAGTATAAAAAAGGTAGAACTCCAAACCCTGATATTATGTGTAATAAGGAAATTAAGTTTAAAAGCCTTTTTTTAGAATATGCTGAAGATTTAGGTGCTGATTATGTGGCAACTGGACACTATGCTCGAGTTAAAGATGAAAATGGTCAAAGGTTATTATTAAGAGGTGTTGACAATAATAAAGATCAAACATATTTCTTATCACAATTAAAACAGCATCAAATTAAAAATATTCTATTTCCAGTTGGGGAACTAGAAAAGAAAGATGTCAGAAGAATAGCAGAAGAAGCAGGATTAGCCACAGCTAAGAAAAAGGATTCTACTGGTATTTGCTTTATTGGAGAGAAGAACTTTAGAGAGTTTTTATCGCAATATTTACCTTCTCAAAGTGGGAAAATGGTAGATTTAGATGGTAATGTTCGTGGAGAGCATATTGGATTAATGCACTATACAATTGGACAACGCCATGGATTAGGTATTGGTGGTACAAAAGATACAGATGGTGAAGCGTGGTTTGCGTGTGGGAAAGATTTAGAAAATAATATTTTATATGTTTGTCAAGGATTTCATAATGAAAAATTATATTCAGACAGTTTATTAGCAAGTTCTTTATCATTTACAACTAAAGATCCACAACCTAATAAATTTACTTGTACAGCTAAATTTAGATATCGTCAACCTGATACAGAAGTTGAGGTTGAAATATTAGAAGGTGATAAAGTAAGAGTCGTTTATAAAGAGCCTGTAAGAGCTGTAACACCTGGGCAAGCAGTAGTTTTCTATGATGGAGATATCTGTTTAGGTGGAGCAACAATTGATGAAGTTTATAAAGATGGTAAAAAACTTCAAGTATAAATAAAAAATAAAGGTTACACATCTTAGTATAAGGTATGTGTAGCCTTTTTATTATTGCTTAGTATACATAAACTAAGGAATAATTAATAATAATAAATTTCTAGTATAAATCTTATTTATTTAATGATATAATATAGTTATTAAGGGGAATAAATATGAAAAATAACTAAAGAGGATTTTTGTTATTTTTTTATTAAACAAAAATATTAAATCTATATTTTTTTAGCATTAATTTGTAGTTTATTTATTGTTGGAGTAGTATATTACTTTTTTTCTTTTCTGGATATAAAAACAGAAGATTATAGTGACGCTAATTTTTCTGTACAAAATTATAAAACCAATTCTGATAAAGATAAAAATGATAAGAAAGAATCTGGTGAAAAAGTTATTGTTGATGTAAAAGGAGCAGTTAAAAATCCTGGAGTTTACGAATCCACAAAAGATAAGAGAGTAAAAGATATAGTTGAAAAAGCAGGCGGATTATTAGAGGATGCAGATACTTCCAATATAAATTTAAGTGAAAAGCTTAAAGATCAAATGGTAGTTTATATATTAAAAAATGGGGAGAAGCCTAAGCAGATTATGAATTCATCAAGTTCATCAAATGGATCAAATAGTGAGGTAATAAATATAAATACGGCTACTAAAGAACAACTTATGAAAATATCTGGTATTGGAAAAACAAAAGCTGAAGCAATTATTGAATATAGAGAAAAAAATGGGGATTTTAAAAGTAAAGAAGATATAACAAAAGTTAAAGGAATAGGAAAGTCTACTTTTGAGAAAATAAAGGATAAGATAGAGGTTTAATCGTATGCAAAGAATTAGTTGGGATGAATACTTTATGGCACAAAGTCATTTACTATCGCTTAGATCAACGTGTAGTAGATTGTCTGTAGGTGCAACTATAGTTAAAGATAAGAGAATAATAGCGGGTGGCTATAATGGATCAATTAAAGGTGATGAACATTGTATAGATGTTGGTTGCAAAGTTATAGAGGGACATTGTGTAAGAACGATTCATGCAGAAATTAATGCAATACTCCAATGTTCTAAATTTGGTGTTTGCACAGAAGGTGCAACTATTTATGTTACACATTTTCCATGTTTAAATTGTACCAAATCAATAATACAAGCTGGCATAAAGGAAATATGCTATGCTAATGATTACAGAAATAATGAATATGCTCAAGAGTTATTAGAAAAATCTGGTGTTGTAGTAAGAAAAGTAGACTACGATGTTAAAGCAGTAGTTGAAAGGTTATTAGATAATAATTAATATGTATTATTTACAATATTCATTACTAGCATTGGGAGCGATATTATTAAATTTTAATTTGATAGTGTCGATGCTATGTATAATTATTTTTTTCTACTAATAACTTGGAAAAAAATAAAAAAATTTAAATGCTAGGAAAGCTATTATTTGTATAATAGTATTCTTAGTATTTTTTTTATTAGGGGAGCATATATACAAAAAATAATACTAGTAAGCTTTATAAATGTGGAAAAATAGGGATTTAGTATTAAGAATAAATGATAGGGTAGATACAAAATGGTAATTATTTGAAGGGAGTAGGCTATATTAATAATGAAAAAGTATTGATTAGCTATACTTTACAGAATGAGGATGAAAAAAAGTATTTTTTTAAAAAAAGAAATTTTATGGCGGGAAAGTCTTTGCTAATGGCAATATAGAAGAATTAAAAAGAAAAGACTAATTTTTTTATTCTTTTGATTATAAGAAATATAACGAAAAATAGGGGAGTTTTTTTAAACAGGTTAAGTTGAATCAGATAAAAAAATATAAAAAAAGTGAAGATTCTATAGTTGATAAAATTAAAAAGTATACGTGCAAAAATGAGCTTAAAAAAATTAGTAATGAGATTACCTTTGATAAAAGCGGTTATTTTGAAGCATTAATATTAGGAGATAAAAACTATTTGCAAAGAGAAGACATTAATTCTTTTAAAAAATTAGGAATAAGTCATCTTTTAGCGATATCAGGTCTGCATCTAGGATTGTTAATATCAATAATTTATTACATATTACAGAAATTAAACTTTTACCAATAATTTAATAGAAAAATATTATTATAATTATACTACCTTGTTATATGGGGATAAGTGGATTTAGCCCATCGGTTGTTAGGGCAGGATTAATGATAATAGTATATCTAATTTTAAGAAGAAAAAATATAGCGAATATTGACAGTTTACTTATCACATTTTTAATAATGACAATCATTAATCCACTATATTTTTTTGATATAGGATTTGAATTATCTTTCTTTATTACTTTTTAGTTTATTGATGTCAACAGAATATATAAAAAAATCTAAAAAAATAAATTGCAAAAGTAGTTTAAAGATAAGTGTAATTTCTTTTTTTAGCAAGTATGCCGATTTTAATAAGTAATTTTTTTATACTGTACCTTATATCTCAGTACTTAGTAATATAATATTAGTTCCTATATTTAGTATTATAATATTTCCATTGGTTGTTTGTAGCTATATAGTATTTTTTTATTAAGTACAACTATATTTAATATTCTTTTGTAAACCATTATTAAATCTAGTATTCTATATTTTCGATGAGATACAAAGTATATTACTTAGAGTGCAGCCTATAAGAATAGGAAAGCAAAAATATTTACGTAATTATCGCTATTTACCTAATTATACTTTTTTTATTTTAATATGTCTTAATAAGAATAAATATAAAGTTTCATTATGCGGACTTGCTACTATAGTTAGCTTCTTAGCTGTAAATAATACATTTAATTCTTCAAAAAGATTTATTCGAAAAGTTGGAGGTAGGAAAAATCTCAAGTCTATTATTTGAAAGAAAATGGTGTAACTACATTAATTAATACTTCAAATAATTTAGAGAATTTTTACTCTGATTTTAGAAAAAAAGATAAAGTATATGATATAATAAACGAATATGATTCATTATTGAATTATGAAGGAAAAAAATAAAAATAGATTATTTAATCTTAACATCTACAAAAAAAGGTGAAATTGGATTTGCTGAAACACTAGTTGGTAAAGGAATAATTAAAAAGGTAGTTATTTTAGATATACATAAGGAAAAAAATTCAATGATTTAATTAACTTAGCAAAAATTTAAGAATATAGATGTATTAGTATTAAAAAGAAAAATAATGAGTTGATAAAGTCTATTTACTATTATAATAAGATAATAAAAAAATAAAAAGATATTGAGATAGAGGTAGTTGATTGATGAAAAAAATATCTATATAGTTTATGGAGAAAAATTTTGAAGCTATAAACGATTTTGAAAAAAAGTTGCTCAAAAACTATTTAAAAAAACATTAGATGAATTTAATTATATAAAAGCTTAATATGAATGATACTACAATAGAAAAATTTGGTCTATGAATGTCGTAGCAGTGGCCTTTTTGGAAACGAAAAAGTAGTAGTAGCTGAGAATTGTAATTTCTTATTAGCGAAACCTAAAAAAATTAAAAAGTAGATCATAATATTGAAATATTAAGTAATTACTTAGAAAAATATAAGCAGTGAAGTGATACTAATATTAAAAATCTAACGAAAAAAATCGATAGTAGAAAGAAAAATAGTAAAAAATAAAAAGAAATAGGGGAAATAAAGGAATTTTCAAATTTTAATGAAACTCAAATAGCGGATTATATTGTTGAAGCGGTAAAAGAAAAAGAATTTGAAAAATATCTAAAGAAAATGCACAATTTTTTTAGTAAATTATACTCGACTAGATTTTGCTAATATTAAACGCGAAATAGAAAAACTAGTACTATATTGTCAGGGGAAAAGTGTTATAGAAAGAAATGATATAGAGTTATTAGCAGTTAGAAGTTTAGAATATGATGTTTTTAGTCTAACAAATGAACTATTCTCTAGAAATTATATTAAGTTAAGAGAGGTGTATAATTCACTGGTACTAAAAAAAGAAGAACCAATTTTTCTTTTATCATTAATAAGTGGTCAACTTAGACTTTACTATAAGGTGAAAGTACTTTTGGATGAGCATTATTCTCAAAAACAAATAGCAAAAGAGCTAGGAATTCATCCTTATAGAGTTCAATTGGCAGCACAAGGTATTAGGAATTATAGTGTAGAAAAAATTATGAGGAGTCTTATATTAGCAGCAGACTATGATAAATTATTGAAGTCATCATATATGAATAAATATATAATATTAGATTTATTTATAAATAAATTAATAGATGAACTAAAATAATTTATTTGAGTTATTTTAATAAATATAATAGAATATTATCTACATTAAATGTAGAAAGAAGGTTTATTTTGAAAGAAAATAAAAAAATAATAAATATTGGAGCATTAATTTTTTTCTTATAAATGGATTATTTTATTTAACAGGAGAGTATGTTGCTGCGTTAGGGACAGGTTATTCCCTTAAAGAAGTTTACCTAAGAAATTTTATTAGTTCACTTGGAGTATATCCAAATTTAATAGTTGAAGGTGTGCCAGTTGGCTTCTCTAAGTTAGCTATTATTATGAATATCGATTTTATTGTGACAGGTATAGGATTCTTAGTTGCATATTATTTCTTGATATTTAAAAATGTTAAAGTCTAAAAAAATATAGTCTGCTATATTTAATAACCCCTGTTCTATTTGCAGTCGGGAGTGTATTAGTGGGTGTTTATCAAGGTGGAGTTCCAAGTGAAGATGGATTACATGGACTAGGAGCTAGATTATCATTTTTAGGAGGTAATTTAACACTCATAATTTCTGGAGTTTCATTATTTAAGAATAGAAAAGGTTATTCGATAGTTTCAATTATCTTAGGTTTAATAGGTTTAATCAGTGCAATTTTTATGAATAATGCTCTAACAAATAATTTATCAGAAGTAGTTGCTATTTATGAAAGGCTTACGGTATATCCTATAACTATATGGCAATTAATGACAGGTTTAACATTTTTAAAAGAAAATAAATAGTGTATTTAATGCCTTTAACATATTAATATTATGTTAAAGGTATTTTTTGTATCTAAATATTTTTGTGAATTTTTTAAATATATTTTAAAAAAAACAGAAAATATATTTATTATAAATTAATAAAAATGTTATAATGTATAATAAATATAATGCACTATTATAATAATATTTATAACAGAAAAGAGGCTTGGTATTAGTGAAACAAATTGAAACAAAATTAGCTCAGTTAGGGAATAGAAAAGATAAAGTTACTGGTGCGGTAGTTACGCCTATTTATCTATCAGCTGCTTATGCGCATCCTGGTTTAGGAGAAAGTACAGGTTTTGATTATACAAGAACAAAAAATCCTACGCGTACAATTTTAGAAGAAGGGCTATGTGAATTAGAAGAAGGATGCTGCGCTATTGCAACTAGTTCAGGTATGAGTGCTATTCAGTTAGTATTTGAGCTTTTTGATCTTCATAGTGAATTTTTAGTATCACGAGATTTATATGGTGGAAGTTTTAGATATTTTGATGAGTTAGAAAGAAAAGGTCAACAAAATTTTGTTTACTTTACAGATGAAAATGATTTAGAGAATAAAGTTACTGAGAATACTACGGCGATATATATTGAAACTCCTACTAATCCGCTTATGCAAGAGGTAAGTATTGAGAGGATTTCTAAAATTGCAAAATCTAAAGGTGCCTTATTAATAGTAGATAATACATTATTAACACCATTAAGACAAAAGCCTTTGACTTTAGGAGCAGATATTGTTATTCATTCAGGTACGAAATATTTAACAGGACACAATGATATATTAGCAGGTGTTGTTGTAACTAATGATGAAAAAATAGGAGAAAGACTTGCTTGGTTATCAAATACTACCGGTGCTGTATTGTCAGCATTTGATAGTTGGTTATTTATTAGAAGTTTAAAAACTTTACCACTACGCTTTAATCAACAAGAAAAGAATGCTAAACAATTAGCTGAAACTCTGAAATCACATCCTAATGTAAAAGAAGTCCTTTACCCAAATAAAGGAGCAATGTTAAGTTTTAAATTAGTTGATGCTAGTAAAGTAGATAAATTTTTACGTTCTTTAAAAGTTGCTACTTTTGCTGAAAGTCTGGGAGGCGTTGAAACGTTAGTAACGTATCCAACAACGCAAACACATTTTGATATTCCAGAAGATTTAAGATTATCATATGGATTAACTCCAGATTTATTAAGGATATCTGTAGGTATAGAAAGTGTTGATGACTTGATTGAAGATTTTAAAAATGCACTAGATTCATAGATGATAAAAGGAGATAATAAGATGAGTATAGTAGAACAATTTGTTGATAAATATTATGTTGAAAGAAGAAACACTAATTCATTTAAAATGGGATGCTTTGGAAGAACGTTTTGGAGATAAAGATTTATTAGCATTATGGGTTGCTGATATGGAATTTAAAACACCTGATAGTATAAGAGAGGCGTTGAAAGAAAGAGTTGAGCATGGAGTATTTGGTTATACTAAACTTCCTGAAAGTTACTATAATGAATATAAAAAATGGCATAAAGAAAACTTTAATATTTCAGTAGAAAAAGAATGGATAAGATTTGCTCCTGGAATTGTCCAAGCTATATTGTGGGTTATCCATGCGTATACAGACGTTAATGATTCTATTGTTATTATGCCACCTGTGTACTATCCATTTGCAAATTCTATAAGAAATAGCGGAAGAAAAATTAGTAGAGTCTCCATTAATTGAGAAAGATAAAAAAATTCGAAAATAGATTTTGATACTTTTTGAAAAAAAGTAATAAAAAGAGAATAATGTAAAATTATATATTCATTGTTCACCACATAATCCTGTAGGGAAGAGTATGGACAAGAGAAGAACAGGAAAAAAAGTTTTAGAAATTTGTAGAGAAAAATAATGTATTAGTACTTTCAGATGAAATACACCAAGATTTTTGTTTATAATAATAATCAAGTATCTGCATTATGCGTAAAAGAAGGAAAATATCATGACATGTTAATAGTTGCTAATTCAGGATCAAAAACTTTTAATTTGGCTACTCTAACACATTCGACATTATTAATACCTAATGATAAAGTAAGAGCAAAATTTGATGAATTTAGTAAAAAGAATCTGGGAGCAGAACCAAGCTTATTTGGTCAATTAGCATTAGAAGCGGGTTATAAAGGTGGAAAAGAGTGGCTAACCGGATTAAAAGAAGTTGTAAAATATAATTATAATATTATAAATGAAACTTTAGCTACTGAATTACCTGAAGTGAAAGTTTATCCACTTGAAGGAACTTATTTAGTATTTATTAATATTGAATCAATACTAAAAGGTAGAACAACTAAGAAATTTATTCAAGATGAATGTGGTTTAGCTATTGATTTTGGACATTGGTTTGGAAAAGGTTACGAGAATTATATTCGTATTAATCTAGCTACAAGCCCTAGAAATATAAAAGAAGCAGTAAAAAGAATAGTAGAAAATGCTTAATATAAATTAAGGTGAATTTGAAGATCAATCGTAATGATTGATCTTTTTTACATATGTTTCTCTAAAATAAAAAAACTACTCAAATTAGAGTAGTTTTAAAATTATTTAGCTAGGTTTGATTTGTATCTAGCAGCTGCGTTTTTGTGGATTAAGTTTGTTTTAGCAGCTTTATCGATTTTTTTGTAAGCAAGGTTTACTAACTCTGCAGCGTTAGCAGCACCTTCAGTTTTAGCTAATTTAGCTTTTTTAATAGCTGTACGCATTTCAGATTTTTTAGCTGTGTTAGCAGCGTTTGTTTTAGCATCTTTTCTTACGCTTAATACTGATGATTTAATATTTGGCATTCGATTCACCTCCTGATATATTATTTTTATTACTAAGAAATATTAATTAATATTCTTAATTACTATGAATTAAGTGTTGTTAAAATACAACTACCTCATTTTAACACAATAAAAAGCTAATTGCAAGGTGTTTTTAAAAAAACATTGAAATAACTCTTTATAATTTGTTATTTTGTGTTGACTAATAAGTAGAAAGTATGATAGTATATAGAACGTTGATATTTGATTTCATAAGATTGAGATTATTTGTCTTCTGACTTTATTATAATAAAAAAAGATGTTTGAGAGATCCATCTATAAAAAAAACTGCTTAAGCATTGATTTCTCATATCGATGCTTTTTGTTCTCTTAAACAAGATAAGGAGATTTAAATGAGAAATAATACAGTTAAAACTTTAACTATCCAAGCATTAATTGCTGCAATATATGTTGTGCTTACTGTTGTCGTAGCTCCATTTGCTTACGGAACAATTCAATTTCGTATAAGTGAATCGCTTGCACAATTAGTTGTGTTTAGTAAAAAATATTGGTTTCCAATTACTTTAGGTGTGGCAATTGCTAATATATTTAGCCCTCTGGGAATTATTGATGTTTTCTTCGGGACATTAGGAACAGGGTTGGCATTAGCTATAAGTGTTTTTTTGTTTTTTTAAATTTATTAAAAAAATAGACTAGTAAGACACATAGTTAATATTATACTTTATTTAATAATTTGTATGCCGATAATAGCTTATGAAACTTATGATATTTAGTGGTGAAAATTTCATCACGTGTTCCATTTTGAGTTTTGAAAGCATATTACTACAATATATGGATCATTACTTTCCATCTCAAAGCAATTGTTATGGTATTAGGTATTATAATAACTGAAGCATTAAACAAAAGTAGTTAACCTAAACAAAGTCTTTAATGCATAATATAGAAAAGAAAAATCAATCTTAATTATTTTTAAGATTGATTTTTTTCTATATATATATTGACTCTAACGTAACGTAATAGTTTATAATAAAAAAATATCGCTAGTGGTAAAAAGAAGATTGAGGAGGGAAAAATGAAAATTAATGAAGTATCAAAAAAATAACAGGGGTAAGTTTAAGAACATTGCATTATTATGATAAAAATTGGTTTATTAGTACCCGCTAAACTTGAAAAATGGCTATAGGGAATATAGTAATGATGACTTAAATAAATTGCAGAAGATTTTATTTTATAAGTATTTAAATTTTAAGTTAATTGATATTGCTAATATCATAAAAAATAATAATGATAGTTTAATAATATTAGAGGAACAACATAAACTACTTTTAAAAGAAAAGAAAAAAATAGAAAATGTAATAAAAAAACAATTGAAAAAAACAATAAAAAGATTATAAAGGAGAAATTCATATGACTATAGAAGAAAAGTTTGAAGGTTTTAAGAAAGAGGATATGAAAAAGTATGAGATAGAAGCAAAGGATAAATACGGAGAAGAGATTATAGAAGAATCAAAACGACGTCAGAAAGGGCAAGAAAGTAAAGCGGAAGATGACTTTAATAATACATTTAAAGCATTTGCTAATTACAAGAAGGAAGAATTGGATATAACGAGTGATACAGTTCAAAAAGAAGTTGAAAAAAATTATATAATCACATAAATAAATATGGTTTTGATTGTAGTTTAGAAGTATTTTCATATATTGGAAAAGGATATTATGAAAATCAAGAATTTAGAAATAATATAAATAAGTTCGGAGAAGATGTTGCAGAATATATTAGTTCTTCAATAAAGTATTACTGTAATAAAAAAATAGATAAGAATATCTTAGAAAAAAAGATTTAAATTTTTTTAAAAAAAGACTTGACAAATAAAGATATATATATTATCATAAAAAAGTCAGTTGAAAATGTACCGTAGACAGTAGGGGGAGAAATCCTTAATTAGCCTACCGAGGACAAAATTCGAAAAGAAACTTATGTGCCTTTTTGTGTGTTCTCGCATGCAAAAAGGTTTTTTATTGGTACTGAAATTGATAAATCTACTTAGGAGGAAGTTCAATGTCAAAAGCTATTGAGAAAAAACAAGAGTTAGTAAACCAAATCTCTGAAGAAATTAAAGCTAGTACATCAGTTGTTATTGCTGACTACCGTGGATTAAACGTTGCGGAAGTAACAGAATTACGTAACAACATGCGTAACGAAGGTTTAACTTTTAAAGTTTATAAAAACTCACTAGTTCGTCGTGCAATGGAGCAAGCAGGAATTGAAGGTTTAGACGAAGTTCTAACTGGACCAAATGCTTTTGCTTTTTCAACAGACGATGCTGTAGCTCCTGCTAGAGTTTTAAACGATTTCGCTAAACAACACGAAAACTTAGAACTAAAAGCTGGTGTTATAGAAGGAAAAGTTGCAGATCAAGCTGAAATTAAAGCTATCGCGTCATTACCAAGCCGCGAAGGATTACTTTCAATGTTACTATCTGTATTAACTGCGCCAATGCGCAATACTGCTTTAGCTGTTAAAGCTGTTGCAGACCAAAAAGCTGAACAAGAAGCTTAATAAATAAAAAAATATAAAAAACATAATTAAAAATCGGAGGAAAATTATAATGACTAAAGAACAAATTTTAGACGCTATCAAAAGAAATGTCAGTTTTAGAATTAAACGACTTAGTAAAAGCAATTGAAGAAGAATTCGGAGTAACTGCTGCTGCACCTGTAGCTGTAGTTGGTGGAGCTACTGGTGGAGCTGCTGAAGAAAAAACTGAATTCGACGTAGTGTTAACTTCAGCTGGAGATTCAAAAATTAAAGTAATCAAAGCTGTTCGTGAAATCACTGGAGACGGATTAAAAGAAGCTAAAGAAAAAGTTGACGGTGCGCCATCAACTCTTAAAGAAGGAGTTTCTAAAGAAGAAGCTGAAGAAATCAAAGCTAAATTAGAAGAAGTTGGAGCTTCTGTAGAAGTTAAATAATTTCTAATCTAAGTAGATAAAATTAAGATAGATGTAAATAAACAAAATATTCTTTTTAAGAATATTGATACGATGATAATAACAAAAATAGTATATCTCATGTCTCTAACTATGAGGTATACTATTTTCTTCTATTTTATACGAGGTGTCTTTATTATGGAACATTATTATACGAATAATCCAACAACTAAAAGTTGTGAAAAAATTATTAGCTCAAAAATAAAGAACATAGAATTACAATTTTACACAGATAATGGTGTCTTTTCTAAAGAAAATGTGGATTTTGGAACAAAGGTACTGTTAGAAAAATTTTTTTATAGTAAAAAAAGAATATGCTGATGTTGCTGACGTTGGTTGTGGATATGGAGTTATATCTATTTTTTTAGCAAAGAAAAATCCGAACTATAAATTTACTATGATTGATGTAAATAATAGAAGCCTTGAGCTTTCTAAAAAGAATATTGAGCTAAATAAAATTGATAATAAAATAGAAATTATCGAAAGTAGTTCCTTTGATAATGTTAAAGGAACTTTTGATATAGTATTAACTAACCCACCTATCAGAGCTGGTAAGCAGATTGTTCATAAAATTATGACTGATAGTTTTGAACATTTGAAAAGTGATGGGGAATTATGGGTTGTAATACAAAAAAAACAAGGGATGGCAAGTTGTAAAAAACTTTTAGAGAATTTATTTAATTCTGTAGAAGTAATAGCAAAAAATAAGGGTTATTATATCCTGAAAGCTGCTAAGTAATTGACATCTTGTCTTTACTATGATAAAATGATATATTGCAAGTAATTCTATTTTTTTGCTAATAGAATTGCGAAAATTATATAAGTAAGTAAGAGAAAATGTAAATTTTCTTTTTAGTTTTATAAGAGAAAAGCTGAGAGGTGACACAGTTGCAAAAAGTTAAATTTGGTAAGCACAGAGAAAGACGTAGCTATGCTAGAATATCAGAGGTAATTGATTTACCTGACTTAATTGAAATTCAGACATTATCTTATGAAAAATTTTTAGAAACTGGTCTTAAAGACGTTTTTAGAGATGTTTCGCCAATAGAAGGTAATAATGATAAATTAAGTTTAGAATTCATAGACTATAAATTAGGGACTCCTAAATATAATGTAGATGAATCTAAAGAGCGCGATGCTACATATTCAGCACCTTTAAGAGTGCGTGTCCGTTTGATAAATAAAGAACGAGATGAGATTAAAGAACAAGAAGTATTTATGGGTGAATTACCATTAATGACAGAGACAGGAACGTTTATCATTAATGGAGCTGAACGTGTAATTGTATCTCAATTAGTACGTTCACCTTCTGTTTACTTTACAGAAGATGATAAGCTTAAAGTGAAAAATATCCCTAATGCGTATAAAACAACTGTTATTCCTAACAGAGGAGCTTGGTTGGAATTTGAAAAAGATATTAAGGGACTAGTTTATGCTCGCATAGACAGAACTAGAAAAATACCTTTAACAACGCTAATTAGAGCACTAGGTTTTGAATCTGATGAATCAATTGTTAAATTGTTCGGAGAAGATACAGAACTATTAAACACTTTAGAAAAAGATGAAAATCTTGATACAGGAACAGCGTTAAAAGTAATTTATGATAAATTACGTCCTGGAGAACCAGCTAACGTTGAAACTGCAAAAGCAACATTATATGGAAGATTCTTCGATCCAAGAAGATATGATCTTGCTAAAGTGGGTAGATATAAACTTAATAATAAACTTCATGTTGGAGAACGTTTAGAAAACCAAATTTTAGTAGAACCAATTGTTGATACAGAAACTGGAGAAATTTTAGTAGAAAAAGGTACTAAATTAACTCGTGAAATTATAGATGAAATCTATGAGGAATTAGGAACTTCAGCTAACGTAGTTGAGTTTGAAATGAACGAAAGTCTTGATGGAAGTGACAGCCTAAAATTACAATTATTTAAGGTTGTAAATCAAGTAAAAAGTTGGTAATGATTTTAATATTGATGAATTATTAGAAGATCAAGTTTTTACATATAATTGGAAATGGAGCTCCAAATAAAGATATCTTAACATTAACTATTGCAGATATAGTCGCAAGTATTAACTACTATTTACTATTAATAAGAAATAGAAGAAATAGTGATGGATTTGAGTATGAGTTAATAGGTCGTGTTGACGATATTGATCACCTTGGTAACCGTCGTTTACGTTGTATTGGAGAATTACTTCAAAAACCAAATTCGTGTAGGGATTTCTCGTATGGAACGTGTTGTTCGTGAACGTATGAGTATTCAAGATACTAATGAAATAACTCCACAACAACTTATTAATGTAAGACCTGTTACAGCTATTATTAAAGAATTCTTTGGAAGTTCTCAACTTTCTCAATTTATGGACCAAACAAACCCATTAAGTGAGCTTACACATAAACGTCGTTTATCTGCACTTGGGCCAGGTGGTCTAACAAGAGAACGTGCTGGAATGGAAGTACGTGACGTTCACTATTCTCACTATGGACGTATGTGTCCTATTGAAACTCCAGAGGGACCAAACATTGGTCTAATAAACTCATTATCTTCTTTTGCAAGAATAAATGAGTTTGGATTTATAATGACTCCTTATAGAAAAGTAGAAGTTGATGCTGAAGGTCGTCCATATGTAACTGAAAATGTACAATATTTAACTGCCGATCAAGAAGATAAATATGTGGTAGCACAATCTAACTCAAATGTTGATGAAAAAGGATATTTCCTTGATGATGAAGTTGTTTGTCGTTTTAGAGGAGATAATACAGTTAAGCCTCGTGAAATGATGAATTATATGGATGTTTCTCCTAAGCAAGTAGTTTCTGCAGCAACAGCATGTATTCCATTCTTAGAAAATGACGACTCAAACCGTGCATTAATGGGTGCGAACATGCAACGTCAAGCAGTACCTCTAATGGTAACAGAAGCTCCATTTGTTGGAACAGGAATGGAACACTTGGCTGCTCGTGATTCAGGAGCTGCAGTAATTGCTAAATATCCTGGTATCGTTGAATATGTTGATGGAGCAAAAATCAAAGTTCGACGTATAGAAACATTAGATGGTAAAGAAATTGAGGGGGATTTAGATACTTATGTAATACATAAGTTTGTTCGTTCAAACCACAGTACATCATATAACCAAAAACCAATTGTTAAAGTTGGAGATAGAGTTGAAAAGAAAGATATACTTGCAGACGGACCTTCAATGGATAAAGGGGAATTAGCATTAGGTAAAAACTTAGTTGTTGCATTCGTAAACTGGGATGGATATAACTATGAGGATGCTGTTATTATGAGTGAACGTCTAGTAAAAGATGATGTTTACACTTCTATTCATGTAGAAGAATATGAAACAGATGCTCGTGATACGAAGTTAGGACCTGAAGAAATCACACGCGAAATCCCAAATGTTGGAGAAAATGCGTTACGAAACTTAGATTCTCGTGGTATTATTCGTATAGGTGCTGAAGTAAAAGATGGTGATATCTTAGTAGGTAAAGTTACTCCTAAAGGATTAACTGAGCAAACACCAGAAGAAAAATTATTATATGCAATTTTCGGAGCTAAATCTAAAGAGGTACGTGATACTTCATTACGTGTACCACATGGTGCTGATGGAGTAGTTGCGGATGTTAAAATCTTTAAACGTGAAGATGGAGCAGAACTTGCTAATGGTGTTAATGAACTTGTTCGAGTATTTATTATCCAAAAACGTAAATACGTGTTGGGGATAAAATGGCAGGACGTCATGGTAACAAAGGGGTTATCTCTAATATCTTACCTGAAGAAGATATGCCATATTTACCAGACGGTACACCTGTAGATGTTATGTTGAACCCACTTGGGGTTCCATCACGTATGAATATAGGACAAGTATTAGAGCTTCATTTAGGTATGGCGGCTAAACAATTAGGAATTCACGTTGCAACACCAGTATTTGATGGTGCAAGTGATGATGATGTTTGGTCAACAGTAGCTGAGGCGGGAATGGCAAAAGATGCTAAGACAGTTCTTTATGATGGACGTACTGGTGAGCCATTTGATAGCCGTGTTTCTGTTGGGGTAATGTACATGATTAAATTATCTCACATGGTTGATGATAAACTTCATGCACGTTCAATTGGACCATATTCATTAGTTACTCAACAACCACTTGGTGGTAAAGCACAATTTGGTGGTCAAAGATTTGGTGAGATGGAGGTATGGGCACTTGAAGCATATGGTGCAGCCTATACACTTCAAGAAATTTTAACATACAAATCAGATGATACAAATGGTCGTGTTAAAACATATGAAGCAATTGTTAAAGGTGAAAATATTCCTCGACCTGGAGTACCTGAATCATTCCGAGTTCTTATGAAAGAACTACAAGCTTTAGGTATGGACTTTAGAGTTATGGATAAAGATGATAACGAAGTAGATATGGGTGATATTGATTTAGGTGATACTATTGAATTCCATGGTCATCGTGAATCAGAAGGACATAAAGAAGAAGTAGAAGAAACACAAGATGTTACTTCAGAATCAGGAGATTATTCATCACTTGCAAATATGATTACATCAACTGATTCAGAAGAAGTAGTAGAAGAAAGTGATGATAGTAATTCAGGATATGCATCACTTGCTAGCTTATTATTATCTGATACTGATGATTATGCAGATGTAGAAGATATAGATGACGAATTTGATGAAGAATAATAAAAATTTTACAAACAATCACAATAAACTATTCAAGGCTTTTATACAAAAAAATAAAGGAGGTATGCTCCTTGATAGACGTAAATAATTTTGCATATATGAAAATTAGTTTAGCTTCTCCAGAAAAAATAAGAAGTTGGTCTTATGGAGAGGTTAAAAAACCAGAAACTATTAATTATAGAACTCTTAAACCCGAAAATGATGGACTATTTTGTGAAAAAATCTTTGGTCCAACTAAGGATTGGGAATGTGCATGTGGAAAGTACAAAAGAGTAAGATATAAATATAAAATGTGATAAGTGTGGAGTTGACGTAACTTTAGCGAAAGTACGTCGTGAAAGAATGGGGCACTTAGATCTAGCTGCCCCTGTCAGCCACATTTGGTATTTTAAAGGTATTCCTAGTAGAATGGGATTACTACTTGATTTAAGCCCTAGACAATTAGAAGAAGTTATCTATTTTGCTTCTTATATAGTAATTGATCCAGGTGAAACGGACTTCATGAAAAAACAAATTGTTTCTGAACGTGAAGTACGTGAAGCTCGTAGTACATTCGGAGCTAACTCATTTGTTGCTAAAATGGGTGCAGAAGCTATTCAAGATTTACTAGCGGAGTTAGATATTGAAAAAGAACTTAAAGATTTAAAAAATGAACTTAAAGAGTTAAGTGAAAGTAACTATAAATCAGGTCAAAAAGTTGTAAAAATAATCAAACGTGTTGAAGTGTTTGAAGCATTTAAAAATTCAGGAAATAAACCAGAATGGATGATTATGAGTGTTCTACCTGTTATACCACCAGAATTAAGACCTATGGTACAACTAGATGGTGGACGTTTTGCAACAAGTGACTTAAACGATTTATACAGACGTGTAATTAACCGTAATAATCGACTGAAAAAACTTATTGAACTTAAAGCGCCAGGATTAATTGTACAAAATGAAAAACGTATGTTACAAGAGGCTGTTGATGCTTTAATCGATAATGGACGTCGTGGACGTCCAGTAACTGGGCCAGGAAATAGAACATTAAAATCATTATCTAATATGCTTAAAGGTAAGCACGGTCGTTTCCGTCAAAACTTATTAGGTAAACGTGTTGACTATTCTGGTCGTTCAGTTATTGTAGTTGGTCCAAACTTAAAAATGTACCAATGTGGTTTACCTAAAGAAATGGCACTTGAATTATTCAAACCATTTGTAATGCGTGAACTTGTTAAACGAGAATTAGCTAATAATATTAAAAATGCTAAGAATCAAATCGAAAGAATGGAAGATCATGTTTGGGATATTCTAGAAGATATCATTCGTGAACATCCGGTACTACTTAACCGTGCCCCAACTCTTCACAGACTTGGAATTCAAGCATTTGAACCAATTTTAGTAGAAGGTAGAGCAATTAGATTACATCCGCTTGTAACTACTGCGTTTAATGCTGACTTTGATGGTGACCAAATGGCGGTACACGTACCTTTATCAAAAGAAGCACAAGCAGAAGCTCGTATGCTAATGTTAGCAGCACAAAATATCCTTAACCCTAAAGATGGAAAACCAGTTGTTACTCCTTCTCAGGATATGGTATTAGGTAACTATTATCTAACATTAGAAAGACCAGATGCTGTAGGTGAGGGGGATGATATTCAAAGATGCTGATGAAGCTAGAATAGCATATCAAAATGGATATATTCACCTTCACACACGTGTAGGGATTGCAGCAAAATCATTTAACAATCCTACATTTACTGATGAACAAAATAAAAAGTTATTAATTACTACAATTGGTAAAGTTATTTTTAATGACATACTACCAGAAGGGTTCCCATTCTTAAATGAACCAACAAAAGAAAACTTAGAAAAGGCAACACCGGATAAATACTTTGTATCTCCATCTGAACTTTCAGAAGGGGGACTAAAAGCGTTTATTTCTGAAAAAGAACCTACAACACCTTTCAAAAAAGGATTCTTATCTAAAATTATTTCTGAAATCTTCAATAGATTCCATATAACAGAAACATCAATGATGCTAGATAGAATGAAAGATTTAGGATTCAAATATTCATCAAGAGCAGGTATAACTGTAGGTGTTAGTGATGTATTTGTCTTACCTAATAAATATGAAATTTTAGCTGAATCACAAGAAAATGTAGATAAGATTACAAACTTATTTAGACGTGGATTATTAACTGAAGAAGAGAGATATCAAAATGTTATTGCACAATGGGCAAAAGCAAAAGATATAATTCAAGATCAACTTATGGACTCACTTCCAGCGACTAACCCAATATATATGATGAGTGATTCTGGTGCTCGTGGTAACGCATCAAACTTTACTCAACTAGCTGGTATGCGTGGTCTGATGGCATCTCCTTCAGGAAGAATTATGGAAATGCCTGTTCGTTCATCATTTAAAGAAGGACTAACAGTATTAGAATACTTTATCTCTTCTCACGGTGCTCGTAAAGGTCTTGCTGATACAGCCTTAAAAACTGCCGATTCAGGTTACTTAACACGTCGTCTTGTTGACGTAGCACAAGATGTAATAGTTCGTGAAAATGACTGTGGAACATCTCGTGGATTACGAGTTTCAGCATTGAAAAATGGAACAGATGAAATTGAAAGTCTACAAGAACGTTTAGAAGGTAGATATAGTAAAGAAACAGTTGTACATCCTGAAACAGGAAAAGTAATTGTTGAAGATGGACAGTTAATCACTTTAGATACTGCAAAAGAAATTGAAGCTGCAGGTATTGAAAGTGTAGTTATTAGATCAGCCTTTACATGTAATAGTCGTCACGGTGTATGTGAGAAATGTTATGGTAAAAACTTAGCTACTGGTGAAAAAGTAGAAGTTGGGGAAGCAGTTGGTACAATTGCTGCTCAATCTATCGGTGAACCAGGAACTCAGCTTACAATGCGTACTTTCCATACTGGAGGGGTAGCAGGAGCCGATATTACACAAGGGTTACCTCGTATTCAAGAGTTATTTGAAGCACGTAATCCAAAGGTAAAGCATTAATCTCTGAAGTTGATGGAACAGTTACTAAAGTAGAAGTAGATAATAACCATGTTCGTAGAATTTATGTATTAAGTGAAATTGGTGAAGAACGAGAGTATCAAGATTATGGTACAAGTCGTATGTTAGTTAAAGAAGATGATAAAGTTAAACGTGGTCAAGCCTTAACAGAAGGATCTATTGAACCTAAAGAACTTCTAGCTATTGCAGGTTTAGAAGCTGTACAAAGTTACTTATTAACTGAAGTACAAAAAGTTTACCGTATGCAAGGGGTAGAAATTAGTGATAAACACGTTGAAGTTATGGTACGTCAAATGTTAAGAAAAGTGCGTGTTATCAATGCAGGTGATACAGATTTATTACCAGGATCACTTGTAGATATTCATAAATTTACAGATGAAAACAAAAAAATACTTGAAAAGCGTGGTAATATGGCAACAGCTAAACCAGTTATTTTAGGTATTACTAAAGCATCTCTAGAAACTGAAAGTTTCTTATCTGCTGCTTCATTCCAAGAGACAACTCGTGTTCTTACAGATGCTGCTGTTAAAGGAAAAGTAGATAAACTTATGGGACTTAAAGAAATGTTATTATTGGTAAACTAATTCCAGCAGGAACAGGTATGACTAAATATAATGATATAGATATTAAGTTTGAAGATGATTTAGAAAAAGAAATGGAAAACGAATTAAATAAGCCTATTGAAGAAGAATTACATGAAGAATTAGGTACTATTTAATATAAACTGTCAATAGGAGTATAAAATTATTATATTCCTATTGACAAACATAAAAAAAAATTGTAAAATAGATAATGTTGAATACAAAAGTAGAAGCACCCGTTTCTCACCTGCCAATGTTGATTGTTCAGGTTAATGTAGATGAAATGTAGAATTTTATGCTGGGTGTTTTGCACTCAGTTTTTTTTAATGCTTTTAGTATTTAATAAAATTTTAAAATAGGAGGTGCTGATCATTAGTAAAGATACTGCACAAGTAAATGAAGGTATTAAAGCGAAAGAGTTTCTTTTAATTAGTCAAAAATGGTGAACAATTAGGGGTAAAAAAACAAAAAGCAGAGGCTATGCAAATTGCCGAACGTCTAAGTTTAGATGTTGTTTTAGTTGCTCCAAATGCCAAAACACCAGTTGCTAAAATTATGAATTACGGTAAGTTCAAGTTTGAACAACAAAAGAAAGATAAAGAAGCTCGTAAGAAACAAAAAATCGTAACAACAAAAGAGATAAGATTATCTCCAACTATTGAGAAACACGATTTCGAAACTAAGTTGAAAAATGCACGTAAATTCTTAGCAAAAGAAGACAAAGTTAAAGTTTCTATTCGTTTTAAAGGGAGAGCAATCACCCATAAAGAAATTGGACAGAAAGTTTTAGAAAACTTTTCTAACGAAGCTAGCGATATAGCTACTGTCGAACAAAAAAACCTAAAAATGGAAGGTCGCAGTATGTTCTTAGTTCTAGCACCAAAAAAAGAGAAATAAAGGTTTAATATAGGAGGAATTTGATAATGCCAAAAAAATGAAATCTCACCGTGGTTTAGCGAAACGTGTGAAAAAAACAGCAAGCGGTAAATTAAAACGTAGCCGTGCTTATACTTCTCACTGGTTTTCAAGAAAAACTACTAAACAAAAACGTCACTTACGTAAAGCTTCATTAGTATCTCGTGGTGATTACAAACGTATTAGAACTTTATTAGTTAAATAATATTATAGAAGATTAATTATAGCGTAAATACTTATTTAAGTTATACATAAGGAGGAATTTGATATGCCACGTGTTAAAGGTGGAACTGTGACTCGTCGTCGCCGTAAAAAAGTTTTAAAACTAGCTAAAGGATATTTTGGTTCAAAACATACATTATTCAAAGTTGCTAAGCAACAAGTTATGAAATCTGGAATGTACGCATTTAGAGACCGTCGTCAAACTAAACGTAACTTCAGAAGATTATGGATTGTTCGTATTAATGCAGCAGCAAGATTAAACGGATTATCATACAGCCGTTTAATGAACGGACTTAAAGTTGCTGGAATCGATATTAACAGAAAAATGTTATCAGAAATCGCTATCCACGATGCAGCAGCATTCACAAGTATTTGTGAACAAGCTAAAGCGGCTTTAGCTAAATAATTATAGAAAATAAAAAAAAGAACAAACACTTTTTTTATTTGTGTTTGTTCTTTTTTTAATACACAATTGATCTTGGATTTTTTTCAAACTATTATATTTAGTTATAAAGGATTTCATTGTATACTTCTTCACCACGCTTTTCATATAATAATGAGGCCCATGTATACCATAATAAATCACAGAATCTAAGAAATACATCTAACTTTTTTTAAAAATCACATTCTTCATCTGTGAAGTAAGCTTTTAGAAATGTAACAGTTTCTTGATAATCAAGATTATTTTCCGATATAAAAACTAGCAATATCAAAAATAATAATCATTTAATCCAGCATATTCATAGTCTATTAAAAAAATATTATTTTTTTGTAAATAAAAAAATTACCTTCAACTAAATCATTATGACACAATCTATCAGGTTTATAGACTTTTTTTAGATCATCAATTATATATATGAAATGACTAATATCCATCTTGAAGTCTTCAATATCATTCAAATATTTTTTTCAAATACATTTATTGGGTTAAAAAGTATTTTTTTGCTTTAAATTTTTTTGAATGGAATTTTTGTAGTAGTTTAGCTATATTAACAATACTAGAAAGATTTCTTTGAGAAATAAAAAGTTTTTGAATTTTTTGGTATGGAGTTATTAAGTTATCATTTTTTTATAATAAATTGGTTTTTAAAAAAATAAGATTCATCTTTAAGTAAATCCATAGCTTCTTTTTTTCATTATCTTTATCATTAATTTTTGTAGAATCTTTTTGAAGTGCGATAAAAAGTATTTATTATTTTCAGTAGTAATAATATAATTCTTATTGCTAATACCATAACTAGTCTCATCAATTGAAATAATTTTTTTTCATTTAGTATTTTTTTCTAATTTTTTTCACAACTATACATAATTTACCTCCTTCATACTAAACTTTATAAAAAGCTCAGTTTAATTAATAAAAAGTATAGATAATATTATACTTTTTATTATACAATAAATAAAGTAAAACTGTAAAAATAAAAAAAGGCTTTCATAATTTACCTTCCAATAATAAAATTTAACATTAAAATACTATTTTTTTAATTAATGTATTTAAAAAAACTCAACTAACATTTATGTATTTTTTTATTTAATGTTTTTTTGAAAAAAATTAGTATGATGAATCACATGAAAGTATCTATGAATCAATAATTTTAGAGTATAAAGTTCAACAGGAAAAATGCTCATTTTCTTGATAAAATATACCTTTTTTTTGGTATAATTATAATGTATAAAAATATATTTATATACATTATGTTTCATTTTAATTATTTGGAGGTGTAAAATGAAAAAAATTTTTTTATTAATAGTGAGTATATTACATTATCTCAATTTTTTTAAAAAAATTGAAGGATTTATTGCTTCAGGAGGAGAAGCAAAAATATTTTTTTACAAGAAGTTGAGGTAGTTCTAAATGGTAACTTGGAAAAATAGACGAGGGAAAAAAACTATATTCTAATGATGTAATAGAAATTGAAAAATCAAAAAAATATTATTTTAAATGAAAAATTAAAACTTTAAAATTATTGTATTTTCGTAATTATTTATCTTTGAATATAGAGGTACATCCCTCGCTTAATGTTTTTAGTTGGTGATAATGCGAATGGAAAAAAACTAATATTATTGAGTCAATATTTTTGCTTAGCATTAGGTAAGAGTTATAGGACAAAAAGCGATAGTGAGTGTATTATGTTTGGAGAAGAAGCTGCTGCAATGTCGTGTGTACTAGAAAAGAATGATAAAATGCTAGATATAATGTTAGGAATAAATAATAAAGGGAAAAGTGCAAAAATTGCAGGGTTAAAAAAAACTAAGTTAACTGATTTTGTTGGAGAATTAAACGTTGTTTTATTTTCTCCAGAAGATTTGCAAATTATAAAAGGATCACCTTCTCTGAGAAGAGAGTTTATAAATAGAGAATTTTATCAATTTTCTCGTATTTATCATAAGTACTATTTACTTTATCAACACTTGTTAAAACAACGTAATTCATATTTAAAAGATATGAGAAAAAATCCAAAAGATGAGTTTTCTTTAGCATATCTTGAGACTATTACTAGCCAATTAGTAAAAAAATAGCTATGTATATTACTAAAGAACGTGCCTTATTTATAAAGAATTTATCTAAACTAGCACAAAAAAATATGCTAAATATATCTAATAATAAAGAAGATTTAGAATTAAAATATAAAAAGTTCTATATTAGATATGCTTAATATAAATAGTGTGGAAGATAAAGATTTTAATGAAGAAAATATTATTAAGAAAATAATGGATAAATCTTATGATGATATAATGAGAGGGAGTACAAGAATAGGACCTCATCATGATGATTTAGAATTCTTTATAAATAAGTTAGACGCAAAAAAATGTATGCTTCTCAAGGACAACAAAGAAGTATTGTTTTGTCACTTAAACTTTCTGAAATAGATTATTTAAAATCTAAGACAGGTAGTTATCCCATTTTGCTCTTGGATGATGTATTGAGTGAGTTAGATAGAAATCGTCAACTAAAACTTTTAGATGCAATTAATGAAAATGTTCAAACATTTATAACAACACCTTCAATATCGGATATAAAAGAAGATTTATTAAAAAAAGCTAAAGTTTTTTTAAAATTAATAATGGAACTATTAGTGAAATTTTTATAGGATATTTAATTAAATAAACTTTTAAAAAAACGAAAGGAAAAATTATGGTAGAAAAAAAACAAATGCAAGAATATAATGCTGATCAGATTCAGGTTCTTGAAGGATTAGAAGCTGTAAGAGTCCGTCCAGGGATGTATATTGGTTCTACTTCTAGTAAAGGGCTACATCACTTGGTTTGGGAAATAGTAGATAACTCTATTGATGAAGCTTTAGCAGGACATTGTGATACTATTACAGTCGCAATTGAAAAAGATAATTGGATAAGAGTTGAAGATAATGGTCGTGGTATTCCAATTGATATTCAAGAACAAACAGGAAAACCTGCCCTTGAAGTAATATTAACAGTGCTACATGCAGGTGGTAAATTTGGTGGAGGCGGATATAAAGTATCTGGTGGTCTTCACGGAGTTGGTGCCAGTGTAGTTAATGCATTATCAACAAATTTAGAAGCTTATGTTCATCGTGATGGTAAAATTCATTCGATGATGTTTGAGCGTGGGGATGTAGTTCAAGGAATTACTGTTATTGGGGAAACTGATAAAACAGGAACAACTATTCGATTCAAAGCAGACCCAGAAATTTTCCAAGAAACTACAGTATATGAATATGATATATTAAGAACACGTATAAGAGAACTTGCTTTCTTAAATAAAGGTATTACAATAATACTTAAAGATGAGAGAGAAGGGCAAGAAAAAGAAGAAACTTTCTGCTATGAAGGTGGATTATTAGAATATGTTGAAATGTTAAATGAAAATAAAGATTCATTACATGAAGCTATTTATGTGCATGGTGAGATGGAAGGGAAAGAAGTAGAAATCTCAATGCAGTATAATACAGGATACGCTAGTAATATTTTAAGTTATGCTAACAATATAAATACACATGAAGGTGGTACACATGAAAGTGGATTTAAAACAGCATTAACACGTATTATAAATTCCTATGGTAAGAAAAATAAATTAATTAAAGAAAAAGAATCACTTACAGGTGATGATGTAAGGGAAGGTTTAGTAGCTATTATATCTATTAAACATCCAAATCCACAATTTGAAGGACAAACAAAAACTAAACTAGGAAACTCAGAAATGAGTACAATTACTAATAAACTTTTTTCAGAAGAATTAGATAGATTTTTATTAGAAAATCCTAAGGTTGCTAAAATTATAGTTGAGAAAGGACTTCAAGCATCACGTGCTAGAATAGCAGCAAAAAAAGCAAGAGAATCAACTCGTCGCAAATGCATTAGAGTTTACTAATCTACCAGGGAAATTAGCAGACTGCTCAAGTAAGGATGCTGCAGAGTGCGAATTATTCCTAGTCGAAGGAGACTCTGCTGGCGGAAGTGCAAAACTGGGTCGTAATAGCAAATTCCAAGCTATACTACCACTAAAAGGTAAAATTTTAAATGTAGAAAAAGTTAGAATTGATAAAGTATTATCAAATGATGAAGTTCGTTCGCTAATTACTGCAGTAGGTATGGGAATAGGAGAAACTCTTAATATTGACAAACTTCGTTATCATAAAATAGTAATTATGACCGATGCTGATGTCGATGGAAGCCATATTAGAACATTATTATTAACATTCTTCTTTAGATATATGAGAGAATTAATAGAAGCAGGTTATGTGTATATTGCAAGACCACCGCTATTTGGACTTAAAGTTGGTAAAAAAGAGTACTACTGTCATACAGATGAAGAGTTGAAGGAAAAATATTGAAAAAAATATGCAGCAGATAAAAAAAGTATACAGTTCAACGATACAAAGGGCTAGGAGAAATGAATGCCGAGGAACTTTGGGATACAACAATGGATCCAGAACATCGTTTAATGTATAAAGTTAGTATTGATGATGCACAAAAGAGCAGATGCAGCGTTCGATACGTTAATGGGTGAAAAAAAGTAGAACCAAGACGTAAATTTATCGAAGAAAAATGCTCTAAATGTTGTAAACTTAGATATTTAGTAAGAAAGGATAGGACATGGAAGATAATAAAAAAATAATATTACTTTACGTAATATAACTACGGAAATTGAAAAATTCATTTCTTGACTACTCTATGAGTGTTATTGTATCACGTGCTCTACCAGATGTTAGAGATGGATTAAAAACCAGTATAGAAGAATATTATGCTTTACTTAATGATCGAAATTAACTGGGCGATAAAACCTTATAAAAAAGCGCCTTCGTAGTCGGAGAGGTTACAGCAAAGCATCACCCTTCATGGTGACCTGCGCAAGATATGGCAATCGTAATGCCGCAGTCACAAGATTTCAATGGTAGATTCAATGCAGATTATCATGGAACCCTGGTCAACTGATGGCGGCTGCGGCATCCAGATTTAGCCAAAACGGTTATGCTCTGCGTTTCAATATCGAAGAGGTTCCTGTTGTCGGTGCCAAGGCTGCAGGTGTCAAGGCTATGAATTTGAAAGAAGATGATGTCCTTCAATCTGCCTTTATCTGTAACACCTCGTCCTTCTACCTTTTGACCCAGCGTGGAAGTTTGAAACGTGTTTCTATTGAGGAAATTCCAGCAACCAGCCGTGCAAAACGAGGACTACAAGTCTTGCGCGAGTTGAAAAACAAACCGCATCGTGTCTTCTTAGCAGGAGCAGTTGCAGAGCAAGGATTTGTAGGTGATCTCTTTAGTACAGAAGCGGACAGGAACGAACAAACTCTGCTTGTCCAATCCAATAAAGGAACAGTCTATCAAAACCGATTGCAGGACTTGAACCTGTCAGAACGAACTAGTAACGGAAGCTTCATTTCTGACACGATTTCAGATGAAGAAGTTTTTGACGCTTATCTTCAGGAAGCTTATACAGAATTTTAATCTAAGAAATGATAAAAACAATGAAAAGCTTTTCAGTAAGAAATTTCTTAAGCTATAGATTTAAAAGTTGAATTTGATTATATATACAAAAACGAACAGTGCTGATTCCCAACTGATAGGGACTTGCTCCTGCTCGTTTTCTTGCTTTTAGCTATATAGACTACTCAATTGTTGCATATATAGATATTAACATATTAATAACTATATAAGTTGACCTAATAAAAAATACTAGCCTTTTAAGAAAACAATTGAATCTATAATATTTTTATGTTATACTCTTGTTGTTTAAAGAAAGTGCGCTTAAGGAATAATTAGCTCAAATATATTAAAGGAGTTTTGTATGTCTCAAAATAAACAAGATAAAGGATTTCGTTTTTCTATTTGTAAGCGTAGTGTTGGAGTATGTGGTGTTGCCATTGCAACATTTTTACTAGGTTCTGGACTGATTTTTCAATCAAATGTAGTAAAAGCTACAGAGCCAAGTGTAGCTGCAGTTTCTGGTGAAAACATTGCTGCTCACAAACCTGCAAGTCAAAGTTCAATTGCGTATGGAGGAGAAGCGTCTAGAGCGGTTGATGGCAATCGTGATAACGCATGGAGCCACCGTTCCGTTACCCATACAGATTTTCAAGATCATTCTTGGTGGAAAGTTGATTTAGAGAAAGAAGAATCAGTAGGAACTGTTCGTATCTACAATCGTGGAGATGGGGATGTAGCAAAGCGTTTATCTAATTTTGATGTTATTTTGTTGGATAAAGCTGGAAATGAAGTAACTCGTCAACATATCGATAGCTTAAACAATCGACCAACAATTGATGTTCAATTCTCAGGAGTGAATGCACGATATGTTAAAGTGGAGCTAAATAATTCAAAAACACCACTTAGCTTAGCAGAAGTCGAAGTGTATCGCACTGTAAAAGACAAGAGTGCAACAAGCAGTAAATCAGAAAATAGATCAAAAACAGATTTTACTGCTGAACTCAATCACTATTTGTTTGATTTGAATTATGATAAAACAGATATTTTAACTAGACGGGGTGAGGCGATAGAAAATTACACGAATACAAGCACAAAGCAACAAGGAAATGAGTTTGTGGTTGTAGAAAAAGTGAAGAAAAACCTTTCTAATGGTTCTGCAGATGTTGCCATTAATGGTAACGGAGATATCTACCTAGGTGCTTTGTTTAAAGCAAATCAAGACCTTCTAGAAAATAAACCACAACAAATTAGTTTAGATCGTAGCAAAGGTAGGATTAGTGTTGACTTACCAGGAATGGTTGGCGGAGATAGCTATGTAGATGCTAATCCAACTGTAAGTGGTATGCAGGAAGGTGTGAATACCTTGTTAAATCGTTGGCATGAAAAGTATGCTGCTAAAAATCCTGCTCCAGCACGTATGCAGTACGAATCAACTTCTGCTTATAGTATGAATCAATTGAAAGCAAAATTCGGAAGTGATTTTGAAAAAGTCGGAGTGAACTTTGAAAATTTGACTTTTGAGGCTGTGAACAAGGGTGAGAAAACAAATTGAGGTCGTCGATTTTAAACAAATTTACTATACTGCTAACTTTGATGCTCCAAAAAATCCATCAGATGTATTTGCTCCAGGAGTAACGGTTGATCAATTGAAAGCACGTGGAATTGATGAAAAAACACCTCCTGTATACGTGTCAAGTGTTTCATACGGACGTCAAATGTATGTCAAATTTGAAACAACAAGCAAGAGTACAGAATTGAAAGCAGCTATCGATGCTGTAATTAAGGGAGTACCGATTAAAGCCGAATCTGAATGGGCGCGTGTCTTGAAGGATACCAAGGTAACAGTTTCAATCGTAGGTGGAAATGCTGATAGAGCTGGACGTGTTGTGACAGGTACAGTAGAAGATTTGAAGAGTTTGATTCAAGAAGGAGCTACTTTCAGTACACAAAACCCTGCTGTTCCAATTTCTTATAAGACTGCATTCTTGAAAGATAATCAAGTGGCCACAATTCAAAGTAATACAGACTACATTGAAACGAAAGTCACTTCATACAAAAATGGTTACCTCAATTTACATCATAAGGGAGCTTATATCGCTCGTTACTATGTTTACTGGGATGAAGTAACTTATGACAAGGATGGTATCGAAAGTATCCGCTCACGTCAATGGGAAGATAATGGTAAAAACAGAACAGCTGGTTTCCAAACTGAATTCAATTTAGAGGAAATGTGCGTAATATACGCGTGAAGATTCAAGAAAAAACAGGTCTTGTTTGGGAACCATGGCGTACAGTTTATAATCGCACAGACCTTCCTCTTGTTCAAAAACGTACCATTGTTAACTCAGGTACAACGATCAGACCAAAATACGAGGAAAAAGTTGAAAACAACTAATTTTTCACTTGTAAAAGGAATCAGTTCTAAGAGCTGGTTCTTTTTATTGAAGAAATTTTCTGAAAATTACAAAATATACTTGCTATTTTAGAAAAATAGTGTAGAATATAAGAAATAGGTTTTTAGAATAAGGAGTGGAATATGACAGTAACGATTGATTGGGAAAACCTTGGTTTTTCCTATATGAAATTACCTTATCGCTATATTGCTCATTTTAAAAATGGACAATGGGATCAAGGAGAACTTACAGAAGATGCAACCTTGCATATTTCTGAGTCTTCTCCAAGTCTTCACTATGGACAACAAGCATTTGAAGGTTTGAAAGCTTATCGTACTAAGGATGGCAGTGTTCAACTGTTCCGTCCTGATGAAAATGCTAAACGCTTGCAACGTACCTGTGACCGTCTCTTGATGCCACAAGTTCCAACAGAAATGTTTGTAGAAGCTTGTAAAGCAGTTGTCCGTGCCAATGAAGAATACGTACCACCATACGGAACAGGTGGAACCCTATATCTTCGTCCTCTTTTGATTGGTGTCGGAGATATTATTGGGGTAAAACCAGCAGAAGAGTACATTTTCACTATCTTTGCTATGCCAGTTGGAAATTACTTTAAAGGTGGTTTGGTTCCAACTAACTTCTTGATTCAGGATGAATACGACCGTGCCGCTCCAAATGGTACAGGTGCGGCTAAGGTTGGTGGGAACTATGCTGCCAGTCTCTTGCCAGGGAAATTGGCTAAATCGCGCCATTTCTCGGATGTTATCTATCTAGACCCATCAACTCATACAAAGATTGAAGAAGTCGGATCAGCTAACTTCTTTGGAATTACAGCTGACAATGAGTTTGTAACACCATTGAGTCCATCTATCTTGCCATCTATTACCAAGTATTCTTTGCTTTATTTGGCAGAACACCGCTTGGGCTTAACTCCTATTGAGGGGGATGTCCCAATTGATAACCTGGATCGTTTTGTAGAGGCAGGTGCTTGTGGTACAGCAGCGGTTATTTCTCCAATTGGAGGTATTCAGCACGGTGATGATTTCCATGTATTTTATAGCGAAACAGAAGTAGGTCCTGTGACTCGTAAACTCTATGATGAATTGACAGGAATTCAGTTTGGCGATATTGAAGCACCGGAAGGTTGGATTGTAAAAGTAGATTAAAATTAACTAAAGGAGATTTTTTATGAAATCGAAAAAGTGGCTCTTAACAGCAGGACTAGTCCTGAGTACAACAGCTCTTTTAGTAGCTTGTGGAAAAGCTGATAAAGAAGCAGATGCACCGACAACATTCTCGTATGTCTATGCAGTAGATCCAGCATCTTTGGATTACAGTATAGCGACTCGTACATCGACAACAGATGTCATCGGGAACGTGGTTGATGGCTTGATGGAAAACGACCAGTACGGAAATGTTATTCCTTCCCTGGCTGAAGATTGGTCTGTCTCAAAAGATGGTTTGACTTATACCTATAAACTACGTAAAGGGGTTAAATGGTACACTTCAGAGGGTGAAGAATATGCCGAAGTAACAGCCCATGACTTTGTGACTGGACTAAAACACGTGGCCGACGGTAAGTCAGACGGTGTCTCTCTGATCCAAAATTCAATCAAGGGCTTGGATGCCTACATGACTGGTGAGACGAATGATTTCTCTACAGTTGGTGTCAAGGCCTTGGACGATTACACAGTCGAGTATACCCTAAACAAACCAGAAAGTTTTTGGAATTCTAAGGTTACAACAGCGACGATGTTGCCTGTAAATGAAGAGTTTTTGAAGGCATCAGGTAAAGATTATGGAGCAGTTACTCCAGCGGGAATTCTCTATAATGGCCCTTATTTCTTGAAGACTTTGACTTCTAAATCGTTAATTGAATACGAGAAAAACCCAAATTACTGGGATAAAGAAAAGGTAAAAATCGAGAAGATTAAATTGACTTACTATGATGGTTCTGATCAGGAATCGTTGATTCGTAGCTTCTCTTCTGGTGCTTATACAACAGCCCGTCTTTTCCCAAGTAGTTCAAACTTTGCTTCAACTTTAGAGCAATACGGAGATAAAATCACTTATAGCCCACAGGACTCAAGTAGTTATTACTTCACTTTTAACGTAAATCGTCAGTCATACAATAAAACTGCAAAAACAAGTGAAGAGCAAAAAACTTCTACAAAAGAAGCGATGCTTAATAAGGACTTCCGTCAGGCTATCAACTTTGCCTTTAACCGCCATTCTTATGCTGCTCAGTTAAATGGTGAAGATGGGGCGGACAAGATTATTCGTAACAGTTTAGTTCCAGATAACTTTGTACAAGCAGGTGGTAAGAACTTTGGTCAAATCGCTCAAGCAGAGTTGGTGAACTATGGTGACCAGTGGAAAGGTGTTGAGCTAGTTGACGGTAAGGATTCTATCTACAACCCTGACAAGGCTAAAGCAGCGTTTGAAAAAGCTAAGAAAGACTTAGAGTCTAAAGGGGTAACTTTCCCAATTCACTTGGATGTCCCAGTTGAACAAACAGATACCATCGCCGTTCAACAAAGTAACTCTTTCAAACAGTCAATCGAATCAACTCTTGGTGCTGAAAATGTTGTCATCGACGTTCTTCAAATGACAGATAATGAAAAGGAAACAATCACTTCACAAGCGCGTGTTCCTTCTCAAAAAGACTATGACTTGAACAGTACAGGATGGGCTCCAAGTTATCAAGATCCAGCATCTTACTTGAATATCATGGATCCTAAATCAGGCTCTGCCATGAAGCACCTTGGTATTACGAAAGGGAAAGATAAGGATGTTGTAGCTAAACTTGGTTTAGACCAGTATAAGAAATTATTGGATGATGCCGATTCAGAAACTACGAATCTTGAAGAGCGCTATGAAAAATATGCCAAGGCTCAAGCTTGGTTGACAGATAGTTCATTATTGATGCCAACAGCCTCATCTGGTGGTTCTCCAGTTGTAAGTAATGTTGTGCCATTCTCAAAACCATACTCACAAGTTGGCATTAAGGGTGACCCATATATCTTTAAAGGTATGAAATTGCAAAAAGATATCGTTACGACAAAAGAATATGAAGAAGCACTGAAAAAATGGCAAAAAGAAAAATTGGAATCAAACGGTAAGTACCAAAAAGAACTAGAAAAACACATTAAATAAAGCAGAAAACTCTATATCAGACTCAGAATGATATAGAGTTTTTTCTTGCTAGTTTTAGGATTTTCTTGTAAAATAGAAAAAGTGAAGAGAGGTAAGAAATGAGTAAGAAAGATAAAAAAATCGAAATTCAAGTAGCAGATGCTAAAGTTAGTGTAGGAAAAGACAGTTTTGAAGGTTATACATTGACTATTGGTAAAAAAGTTATCGGAGAAATTGCCGAATTAGATGGACAATTTGCCATCATAAAGAATGGGAATGTCGATAGTTTTTATAAAAAATTGGAAAAAGCTGTGGAAATTTTGATTGAAAAATTATAATTTATCAAAAATAAGTCTTGTTTTTGAAATTTTCATGATATAATAGTCCATGTTGATTGTAGGAGAGATAGCGAAGAGGCTAAACGCGGCGGACTGTAAATCCGCTCCTTCGGGTTCGGGGGTTCGAATCCCTCTCTCTCCATTTCATCAATGGGGTATAGCCAAGCGGTAAGGCAAGGGACTTTGACTCCCTCATGCGTTGGTTCGAATCCAGCTACCCCAGTTCTTAGGTAATGATCAAGATAAAAAAAGCAAAAATATCTTAGGGTATTTTATTTTTATAATTGAAAGACGTGAACGATATAAACATGTCCTTGCGGGTGCTTAGGAAAAAAATTATAAGTATGTCAAGTTTAAGAAAAACTTGATTGTTGGAGGATTTTTTAGATGAACGAATTTGAAGATTTGCTAAATAGCGTTAGCCAAGTTGAGACTGGTGATGTTGTTAGTGCTGAAGTATTGACAGTTGATGCGACTCAAGCTAACGTTGCAATCTCTGGAACTGGTGTTGAAGGTGTCTTGACTCTTCGCGAATTGACAAACGATCGCGATGCAGATATCAATGACTTTGTTAAAGTAGGAGAAGTATTGGATGTTCTTGTACTTCGTCAAGTAGTTGGTAAAGATACTGATACAGTTACATACCTTGTATCTAAAAAACGCCTTGAAGCTCGCAAAGCATGGGACAAACTTGTTGGTCGCGAAGAAGAAGTTGTTACTGTTAAAGGAACTCGTGCCGTTAAAGGTGGACTTTCAGTAGAATTTGAAGGTGTTCGTGGATTTATCCCAGCTTCAATGTTGGATACTCGTTTCGTACGTAACACTGAGCGTTTTGTAGGTCAAGAATTTGATGCTAAAATCAAAGAAGTTGACGCTAAAGAAAACCGCTTCATCCTTTCACGTCGTGAAGTTGTTGAAGCAGCTACAGCAGCAGCTCGCGCTGAAGTATTCGGTAAATTGGCTGTTGGTGATGTAGTAACTGGTAAAGTTGCACGTATCACAAGCTTCGGTGCTTTCATCGATCTTGGTGGTGTTGACGGATTGGTTCACTTGACTGAATTGTCACACGAACGTAACGTTTCACCAAAATCAGTTGTAACTGTTGGTGAAGAAATTGAAGTGAAAATCCTTGATCTTAACGAAGAAGAAGGACGTGTATCACTTTCACTTAAAGCAACAACACCTGGACCATGGGATGGCGTTGAACAAAAATTGGCTAAAGGTGATGTAGTAGAAGGAACAGTTAAACGTTTGACTGACTTCGGTGCATTTGTTGAAGTATTGCCAGGTATCGATGGACTTGTTCACGTATCACAAATTTCACACAAACGTATTGAAAATCCTAAAGAAGCTCTTAAAGTTGGTCAAGAAGTTAAAGTTAAAGTTCTTGAAGTTAACGCAGATGCAGAGCGCGTATCACTTTCTATCAAAGCTCTTGAAGAGCGTCCAGCTCAAGAAGAAGGACAAAAAGAAGAAAAACGTGCTGCTCGTCCACGTCGTCCAAAACGTCAAGAAAAACGTGATTTCGAACTTCCAGAAACACAAACAGGATTCTCAATGGCTGACTTGTTCGGTGATATCGAACTTTAATCAAATTGAAAATTCACAAAATCCTTTGTTTCCTAAACAAGGGATTTTTCTTTTGTCTGTAAGTCTTTTTTGATATAATAGTTCTATGTTAGAATCAGAAAAACAATCACGTTATCAAATGTTAAATGAAGAGCTCTCTTTTTTATTGGAAGGTGAAAGTAATGTTTTGGCTAATCTTTCCAACGCCAGTGCTCTTCTAAAATCACGCTTTCCTAATACCGTATTCGCAGGCTTTTATCTGTTTGATGGAAAGGAATTGGTTTTAGGTCCCTTCCAAGGAGGGGTTTCCTGCATCCGTATTGCACTAGGCAAAGGTGTTTGTGGTGAGGCGGCTCACTTTCAGGAAACTGTTCTGGTTGGAGATGTGACGACCTATCCTAACTATATTTCTTGTGATAGTCGTGCTAAAAGTGAAATTGTTGTGCCGATGATAAAGAATGGTCAATTACTTGGAGTTCTGGATTTGGATTCTTCAAAGGTTGATGATTATGATGATATGGATCGAGATTATTTGGAACAATTTGTCGCTATTTTGCTTGAAAAGACAGAATGGGACTTTACAATGTTTGGGGAGAAAGCCTAATGTATCAAGCACTTTATCGAAAATATAGAAGTCAAAACTTCTCCCAGTTGGTTGGACAGGAAGTTGTGGCTAAGACTCTTAAACAAGCAGTAGAACAAGAAAAAATAAGTCACGCTTATCTTTTTTCTGGTCCTCGTGGAACGGGAAAAACCAGTGTAGCTAAGATTTTTGCTAAAGCTATGAACTGTCCAAATCAAGTGGGTGGTGAACCTTGTAATAACTGTTATATTTGTCAGGCAGTGACGGACGGTAGTTTAGAAGATGTCATCGAAATGGATGCGGCCTCTAATAACGGGGTGGATGAAATCCGTGAAATTCGTGATAAATCTACCTATGCTCCTAGCCTTGCTCGTTATAAGGTTTATATCATAGATGAGGTTCACATGCTGTCTACAGGGGCTTTCAATGCCCTCCTAAAGACTCTGGAAGAGCCAACACAGAATGTGGTCTTTATTTTGGCCACTACTGAATTGCACAAGATTCCTGCCACTATTTTATCCCGTGTGCAACGTTTTGAATTTAAATCAATTAAGACACAGGATATTAAGGAGCATATCCACTATATCTTAGAAAAAGAAAATATCAGTTCTGAACCAGAGGCTGTGGAAATCATTGCCAGACGGGCTGAAGGTGGAATGCGAGACGCCTTGTCTATTTTGGATCAAGCCCTGAGTTTGACACAGGGAAATGAGTTGACGACTGCCATCTCTGAAGAAATTACTGGTACCATTAGTCTATCAGCCTTGGATGATTATGTGGTTGCCTTGTCTCAACAGGATGTTCCCAAGGCTTTGTCTTGCTTAAATCTTCTTTTTGACAATGGTAAGAGCATGACTCGTTTTGTGACCGACCTTTTGCACTATTTAAGAGATTTGTTAATTGTTCAAACAGGTGGTGAAAACACTCATCATAGTCCAGTATTTGTTGAGAATTTGGCACTTCCTCAGGAAAATCTGTTTGAAATGATTCGCTTGGCGACAGTCAGTTTAGCAGATATTAAGTCTAGTTTGCAGCCCAAGATTTATGCTGAGATGATGACCATCCGTTTGGCGGAGATTAAGCCTGAATCAGCTCTTTCAGGAGCGGTTGAAAGTGAAATTGTCTGCATTGAGACAGGAAGTTGCGCGTCTCAAACAAGAACTCGCAAATGTAGGAACTATACCCAAGCCAACAAGTCCAGTGCCTAGCCGACCAGCAGCGAGCAAGACAGTCTATCGTGTGGATCGCAATAAAGTTCAATCGATCTTACAAGAGGCCGTCGAAAATCCTGATTTAGCACGTCAAAATCTGATTCGTTTACAAAATGCCTGGGGAGAGGTAATTGAAAGTCTTGGTGGGCCAGACAAGGCTCTGCTAGTTGGTTCTCAACCAGTTGCGGCCAATGAACACCATGCTATTCTTGCTTTTGAGTCTAACTTCAATGCTGGTCAAACTATGAAACGAGATAATCTCAATACCATGTTTGGCAACATCCTCAGTCAGGCAGCAGGTTTTTCACCTGAGATTTTAGCTATTTCCATGGAGGAATGGAAAGAAGTTCGCGCAGCCTTTTCAGCCAAAGCCAAATCTTCCCAAACTGAAAAAGAAGCAGAAGAAAGCCTGATTCCAGAAGGATTTGAATTTTTGGCTGATAAAGTGAAGGTAGAGGAAGACTAAAGAAAGATTTCATGATACAATAAGTTTATGAATAGACAACAATTTATTATCATCGCGCTGTTTACAGCTGCTGAGACCTATTTTTTCAATGAAGCTTGGATGACTGGTCGTTATATTATGGCAGCCTTTTGGGCTATTTTGCTCTTTAGAAATTTTCGAGTTAGTTATTTGATGGGCAAGATTGTAGATGTTATTGACCAACATTTAAAAGGAAAAGACTAGTCCTCAGCTTCTAGACAAAATCAAAGCCTTTTGGGCTTTTTTTTGTTATACTATAAAAGTATATTTATTGACCTTTTACCGTGTTTTCTAGGGAATCAAGTATGTTTCTAGTAAGTACTGTAAAGGCCTTGAAAAAGAAAGGAACTATCATGTCAGTATTAGAGATCAAAGATCTTCACGTTGAGATTGAAGGAAAAGAAATTTTAAAAGGGGTTAACCTGACCCTGAAAACAGGAGAAATCGCCGCTATCATGGGGCCAAATGGTACTGGTAAATCGACTCTTTCTGCCGCTATCATGGGAAATCCAAACTATGAAGTTACCAAAGGTGAAGTCTTGTTTGATGGCGTAAACATCCTTGAGTTGGAAGTTGACGAGCGTGCGCGTATGGGACTTTTCCTTGCTATGCAATACCCATCAGAAATTCCTGGTATTACTAACGCTGAGTTTCTTCGTGCAGCCATGAATGCTGGTAAAGAAGACGATGAGAAGATTTCAGTTCGTGAGTTTATTACTAAACTAGACGAGAAGATGGAATTGCTCAACATGAAAGAAGAAATGGCAGAGCGTTACCTCAACGAAGGCTTTCTCTGGTGGTGAGAAAAAACGTAATGAAATTCTTCAACTTTTGATGTTGGAACCAACTTTTGCCCTTTTGGATGAGATTGACTCTGGTCTTGATATTGATGCCCTTAAAGTTGTTTCTAAAGGTGTGAATGCCATGCGTGGTGAAGGCTTTGGTGCTATGATTATCACTCACTACCAACGTCTTTTGAACTACATCACACCTGATGTGGTACACGTCATGATGGAAGGTCGTGTTGTCCTTTCAGGTGGTCCAGAATTGGCTGCACGTTTGGAACGTGAAGGATACGCAAAACTAGCTGAAGAACTTGGCTACGACTACAAGGAAGAATTGTAATTCCCTCGTATCTTTTAGGAGAAGTAAATGACTAAAGAAACTATTAAACTTTTTTCAGAAATGCACGCTGAACCAAGCTGGTTGGCTGATCTCCGTCAAAAAGCTTTTGACAAGATTGAGACTTTGGAATTACCAGTTATTGAGCGTGTCAAATTCCACCGTTGGAATCTGGGTGATGGAACGATTACAGAAAGTGAGCCATCAGCAAATGTTCCAGATTTCACTGCACTAGATAACCACTTGAAGTTGGTCCAAGTAGGTACTCAAACTGTTTTTGCGCAAATTCCAGTTGAGTTGGCTGAACAGGGTGTTGTCTTTACAGATTTCCACTCAGCTTTAGAAGAAATTCCAGAACTCGTAGAAGAATTCTTCATGTCATCTGTCAAGTATGACGATGACAAGTTGGCAGCCTACCATACAGCTTATTTCAATAGTGGTGCTGTTCTCTATATTCCTGATAATGTTGAGATTAAAGAACCAATCGAAGGGATTTTCTATCAAGACAGCGATAGTGATGTGCCGTTTAACAAGCATATTATGATTATCGCTGGTAAAAATTCTAAGATTAGTTATCTTGAACGTCTAGAGTCACGTGGTGAAGGAAGTGCCAAAAGCAACTGCAAACATTACAGTAGAAGTGATTGCTCGTTCTGGTGCTCAAGTGAAGTTTGCGGCGATTGACCGTCTAGGTGAAAACGTCACTGCCTACATTAGCCGTCGTGGTAAATTAGGCAACGATGCAAGCATTGACTGGGCGATTGGTGTTATGAACGAAGGGAACGTTGTTGCGGACTTTGATAGTGACTTGATTGGAAATGGTAGCCATGCAGATCTCAAGGTTGTAGCTCTTTCAAGTGGTCGTCAGGTACAAGGGATTGATACGCGAGTGACTAACTATGGTTGCAACTCAATCGGAAATATCCTTCAACATGGGGTTATTCTTGAAAAAGCAACCTTTGACCTTCAATGGTATTGGCCACATTATCAAGGGTGCTAAGGGAGCAGATGCGCAACAAGAGAGCCGTGTTCTTATGCTTTCAGACCAAGCGCGTTCAGATGCCAATCCAATTCTTTTGATTGATGAAAATGACGTAACTGCAGGACACGCGGCTTCTATCGGTCAGGTAGATCCAGAAGATATGTACTACCTCATGAGCCGTGGCTTGGATAAGGCAACTGCAGAACGTTTGGTTGTTCGTGGTTTCCTTGGCTCCGTTATCGTTGAGATTCCAGTCAAGGAAGTTCGTGATGAAATGATTGCGACTATCGAAGAAAAATTGTCAAAACGCTAAGGGGTAGCCTATGTTAGATGTAGAAGTGATTCGCAAGGATTTTCCAATTTTAGACCAGATTGTTAATGATGAACCATTGGTTTATTTGGACAACGCTGCGACGACACAAAAACCACTAGCTGTTCTGGAAACGATTAACCGCTACTATGAGAACGACAATGCCAATGTTCATCGTGGCGTTCATACCTTGGCAGAAAGAGCGACAGCTTCTTATGAGGCGGCTCGTGAAACCATTCGTAAGTTTATCAATGCAGGCTCTACAAAGGAAGTTCTCTTTACCAGAGGAACGACAACCAGTCTTAACTGGGTAGCGCGCTTTGCAGAGGAAGTCTTGACTGAGGGAGACCAGGTCTTGATTTCCGTCATGGAACATCATTCTAATATCATTCCTTGGCAGGAAGCCTGCCGTAAGACTGGGGCAGAGCTTGTCTATGTCTATCTCAAGAATGGAGCTCTGGATATGGATGATTTACGAGCTAAATTGACTGATAAAGTTAAGTTTGTCTCCCTAGCTCACGCCTCCAATGTTCTTGGAGTGGTTAATCCTATCAAGGAAATCACTCAATTGGCCCACCAAGTTGGAGCTATCATGGTGGTGGATGGTGCTCAATCTACGCCTCATATGAAGATTGATGTTCAGGACTTGGATGTGGACTTCTTTGCCTTTTCAGGTCATAAGATGGCTGGTCCGACTGGTATTGGTGTCCTTTACGGTAAAGAAAAGTATCTGGAACAAATGTCACCAGTAGAATTTGGGGGCGAAATGATTGATTTCGTTTATGAACAATCTGCTAGTTGGAAGGAATTACCTTGGAAATTTGAGGCTGGAACTCCTAACATGGCTGGTGCAATCGGACTTGCTGCGGCAGTGGATTATCTGGAAAAGATTGGTATGGATTCCATTGAAGCTCATGAACAGGAATTAATCGCATACGTCTATCCAAAACTGGAGGCGATTGAAGGACTGACCATTTATGGTTCACAGGACTTGGCTCAACGTTCAGGTGTCATTGCCTTTAACCTAGGTGACCTTCATCCTCACGACCTTGCGACTGCTTTGGATTATGAAGGAGTGGCTGTTCGAGCAGGTCACCACTGTGCGCAACCCTTGCTCCAGTATTTGGATGTTCCAGCAACAGCTCGTGCAAGTTTTTATATCTATAATACCAAGGCAGATTGTGACAAGCTAGTCGATGCCTTACAAAAGACAAAGGAGTTTTTCAATGGCACTTTCTAAACTAGATAGCCTTTATATGGCAGTGGTAGCGGACCATTCGAAAAATCCACATCACCAAGGGAAGTTAGAAGATGCTGAGCAAATCAGTCTCAACAATCCGACCTGTGGGGATGTTATCAATCTCTCTGTCAAGTTTGATGTAGATGACCGTTTGGAAGATATCGCTTTTCTAAACTCAGGTTGTACTATCTCAACTGCCTCTGCAAGCATGATGACAGATGCTGTTTTGGGCAAGACCAAGCAAGAAATTTTAGAACTTGCGACTATTTTTTCTGAAATGGTTCAAGGTCAAAAAGATGAACACCAAGACCAACTTGGAGATGCGGCCTTCTTATCAGGCGTTGCCAAATTTCCTCAACGAATCAAATGTGCAACCCTAGCTTGGAACGCCCTCAAGAAAACAATTGAAAATCAAGAAAATTAGTAAGACAAGTTTCTTTTGTCTTATGAATCAGTAGAAATAAAGAATGAAAGAAAGGATATTATGGCTGAAGAAAGAGTAGAACCAAAACCAATTGACCTTGGTGAATATAAATTTGGTTTCCATGATGATGTAGAGCCTGTCCTATCGACAGGAAAAGGATTGAACGAAGATGTCATTCGTGAACTATCAGCTGCTAAGGGAGAACCTGAGTGGATGTTAGAATTCCGTTTGAAGTCTTATGAAACCTTCAAAAAAATGCCCATGCAAACTTGGGGAGCAGACTTGTCAGAGATTGACTTTTGATGACTTGATTTACTACCAAAAACCATCTGATAAACCAGCCCGTTCATGGGATGAAGTTCCTGAAAAGATTAAAGAAACCTTTGAACGTATCGGGATTCCAGAAGCTGAGCGTGCTTATCTAGCTGGTGCCTCTGCCCAGTACGAGTCAGAAGTGGTTTACCACAACATGAAGGAAGAGTTCCAGAAATTGGGGATTATCTTTACAGATACGGATTCTGCCCTCAAGGAATACCCAGACTTGTTTAAACAATACTTTGCTAAGTTGGTACCGCCGACAGATAACAAGTTGGCAGCCCTCAATTCGGCAGTATGGTCAGGTGGAACCTTTATCTACGTACCAAAAGGTGTTAAGGTAGATATTCCGCTTCAAACTTATTTCCGTATCAACAACGAAAATACAGGTCAGTTTGAACGTACCTTGATTATCGTTGATGAGGGAGCAAGTGTTCATTATGTAGAAGGATGTACAGCACCTACTTATTCAAGTAACAGCTTGCATGCTGCCATCGTAGAAATCTTTGCCTTGGACGGAGCTTATATGCGCTATACGACCATCCAAAACTGGTCTGATAACGTCTATAACTTGGTAACAAAGCGTGCTAAGGCTCAAAAGGATGCCACTGTTGAGTGGATTGATGGAAACTTGGGTGCCAAGACAACTATGAAATACCCATCTGTTTACCTAGATGGAGAAGGGGCGCGTGGTACCATGCTTTCTATTGCCTTTGCTAATGCAGGGCAACACCAGGATACGGGTGCCAAGATGATTCACAACGCACCACATACAAGCTCGTCTATCGTGTCTAAATCCATCGCTAAAGGTGGAGGAAAGGTTGACTACCGTGGACAAGTAACTTTTAACAAAAACTCTAAGAAATCTGTTTCTCACATTGAGTGTGATACCATTATCATGGATGACTTGTCAGCATCAGATACTATTCCATTTAATGAAATCCATAACTCGCAAGTTGCTTTGGAACACGAAGCTAAGGTATCTAAGATTTCAGAGGAACAACTCTATTACCTCATGAGTCGTGGATTGTCAGAATCTGAGGCAACAGAGATGATTGTCATGGGATTTGTCGAACCCTTCACGAAAGAACTTCCAATGGAATATGCCGTTGAGCTGAACCGCTTGATTAGCTATGAAATGGAAGGGTCAGTCGGATAAAATTTGATTTTAGATTTACTAAAAATCAAGGACTTTGAAGATGAACTTGTAACAAAAAAATCGCGGTTTAAAATCGCGATTTTTTTATAATTTTTCGTTGATGAAGCGGATAAACTGATTCCACCAAACTTTTAAGAAGAAGGCTTTTTCAACTTTCTTTTCTGCTAGCATTTCGAAACTAGGACGTTCAGTGGTAATGTAACCTTGACCAATCAAGTCATTGTCTTCATAAGTTAAATGGCCAACCACTGTTCCAGCTTCAAGTGGTGCTGGGATTGCTTTGGAATCAGGTGTGAATTGAACAGATTTGGAAGATTGATTCCCAACACGTTCAACTAGAGAGATATCATCTTTGGCAACAGCAGTGACTGTATCTTCTTTTCCGTCTTGTACAGGGACTTTGCTATCTTGATAGGCATCGCCTTTTTGAACGATTTTGCGAAGTGTGAATGTAGAAGAGATATAATCCATTAGTGAAGATGTAGCTGTGAAACGAGCGTAAGGATTATTGTCTTGATGGTCTGCATTCAAAACAACTGTAATAACCCTCATTCCTTTCTCGACAGTAGTACCAACAAAAGATTCACCAGCTTTGTCTGTCGTTCCTGTTTTCAGTCCGTCAAAGCCTCCTCGATGAGCAGGCATTCCTTCTAACATGTAGTTGGTCGAAGTGATTGTCATTCCAGCAAAAGTAGAAGAAGGTTTTTTGGTGATTTCCAAGACTTGTGGGTACTTTTTGATGAGGTTACGAGCAACAATAGCGACATCATAAGCACTAAGCTTATTTTCTTCATCTTTTTTAGAACCTGGGTAAATGTTATCCCCTAGAGTTTCATTGTTAAGACCCGTCGTATTGACAACAGTGGCATCCTGAATTCCCCATTCCAAGAGTTTTGCCCGCATCATATCGACGAAATCTTTTTCTGAGCCAGCAATTTTCTCAGCTAGAGCAATGGCTGCACTGTTAGCACTGGATACCAGTGTTGCTTCTAGTAGCTGCTCGACTGTATAATTACGAGCCTCCATAGGGACGTTGCTTGCTTCGGAATTTGTCGTTAATCTGTAAGGATAATCAGAAATATCTACCGGAGTTGATAGTGTAATACTGCCGTTTTCCAAGGCTTCATAGACAAGATAAACTGTAATCAATTTTGTGATTGAAGCGATTTCGACTGGCTGAGTTGCATCTTTTTCATAAAGTATTTTTCCAGTATTCGCCTCAACAGCAATGGCATGTTTTGCGGCAATATTAAAATCTTGAGCGGCAACAGTAGAAGCTGATCCAATTACGGATAAGGTTAGTAGAGTTAAAATTATTTTTTTCATAGTAAGTTTATTCTAACATAAAGAAAAAAATATTCCCAGTTTCATGATAGAAGAAAGAAGCTTTTTTTGAAAGTGTGGTAAAAATAGATGAATGGAGGTACCCCATGTTTCGTAAGAATAAATTATTTTTTTTGGACCAGTGAGATTTTATTATTAACCATCATCTTTTTATTTATGGAGACAGATGGGTGGGATTATAACGCCCTTTTGTAAGTGTCGCAAACACCATAATGATTCCCTTTCTTCTAGGTAGTTTTTTTATATTATTTAACAAATCCCTTTGTTAGTTTTTTTACAAAAAGTATTTCAAAAATTAATCGTATCATTGGTATTCTACTAACTTTGTGTGCCTTGGTTTGGGGGCTAGTTATTGGGGTAGTCTATCTCTTACCGATTTTGGTCAATCAGTTGACCAGCTTGATTGCGACTAGCCAGACTATCTACAGTCGTTTACAAGATTTGATTGTGGATTTATCTACTTATCCAGCCTTTCAAAAATTTGGATATTCAAGCGAATATTCAACAATTAAATCTTTCTTATGTAGATATTTTTACAAAAATATACTAAATAGTGTGACGAATAGTGTCGGAAGTATCCTATCAGCTCTCTTTAGTACTGTTTTTAATTATTATCATGACACCTGTGTTTTTTTGGTTTATTTTTTTTGTTAGATGGTCACAAATTTTTTTACCGATGCTGGAACGTACTGTTTTTAAAGAGAGATAAGTTGCATATTGCAGGCCTCTTAAAAAAATTTGAATGCGACAATTGCTCGATATATTAGTGGAGTCGCCATTGATGCGATTATTATCGGTTGTTTGGCCTTTATCGGATATAGCGTGATCGGTTTAAAATACGCTTTGGTCTTCGCCATCTTTTCAGGCTTGGCCAATCTCATTCCTTATGTAGGACCAAGTATCGGCTTGATTCCGATGATTATTGCCAATGTCTTTACGGATCCTCATAGAATGCTAATTGCAGTTGTTTACATGCTAATCATTCAACAAGTGGATGGAAATATCCTCTACCCTCGAATCGTAGGTGGGGTAATGAAGGTTCATCCAATTACGATTTTAGTATTACTTTTGTTATCAAGTAATATCTATGGTGTCATTGGTATGATTGTCGCAGTACCAACTTATTCTATCTTAAAAGAGATTTCTAAGTTCTTATCTCGCTTTGTATGAAAATCATAAAACAATGAAAGAACGAGAAAGAGAACTAGCTAAGTAAAAGTCAGGAAATTCCTGATTTTTCTTTTTATTTAGGCAAGTGATAGGAGTAGAAGTGCCGTTTAGATTAGTAGATTAAGAATAATTCACAAAAACTTTGTAAAACACTTGCAATTTAGCTGAAATTTGATAAAATAGTAAGGAAAGTTAGACTGTATTGCCTACTGTCTATCTATAAAATATATTTTATTGGAGGCTTTTACTCAAATGGCAAAAGAAAAATACGATCGTAGTAAACCACACGTTAACATTGGTACTATCGGACACGTTGACCACGGTAAAACTACCCTAACTGCAGCTATCACAACTGTTTTGGCACGTCGCTTGCCTTCATCAGTTAACCAACCCTAAAGACTATGCGTCTATCGATGCTGCTCCAGAAGAACGCGAACGCGGTATCACTATCAACACTGCGCACGTTGAGTACGAAACTGAAAAAAACGTCACTACGCTCACATCGACGCTCCAGGACACGCGGACTACGTTAAAAAAACATGATCACTGGTGCCGCTCAAATGGACGGAGCTATCCTTGTAGTAGCTTCAACTGACGGACCAATGCCACAAACTCGTGAGCACATCCTTCTTTCACGTCAGGTTGGTGTTAAACACCTTATCGTCTTCATGAACAAAGTTGACTTGGTTGACGACGAAGAATTGCTTGAATTGGTTGAAATGGAAATCCGTGACCTATTGTCAGAATACGACTTCCCAGGTGACGATCTTCCAGTTATCCAAGGTTCAGCTCTTAAAGCCCTTGAAGGTGACTCTAAATACGAAGACATCGTTATGGAATTGATGAACACAGTTGATGAGTACATCCCAGAACCAGAACGTGACACTGACAAACCATTGCTTCTTCCAGTCGAAGACGTATTCTCAATCACTGGACGTGGTACAGTTGCTTCAGGACGTATCGACCGTGGTATCGTTAAAGTCAACGACGAAATCGAAAATCGTTGGTATCAAAGAAGAAACTCAAAAAGCAGTTGTTACTGGTGTTGAAATGTTCCGTAAACAACTTGACGAAGGTCTTGCCGGAGATAACGTAGGTGTCCTTCTTCGTGGTGTTCAACGTGATGAAATCGAACGTGGACAAGTTATCGCTAAACCAGGTTCAATCAACCCACACACTAAATTCAAAGGTGAAGTTTACATCCTTACTAAAGAAGAAGGTGGACGTCACACTCCATTCTTCAACAACTACCGTCCACAATTCTACTTCCGTACTACTGACGTTACAGGTTCAATCGAACTTCCAGCAGGTACTGAAATGGTAATGCCTGGTGATAACGTGACAATCGACGTTGAGTTGATCCACCCAATCGCCGTAGAACAAGGTACTACATTCTCTATCCGTGAGGGTGGACGTACTGTTGGTTCAGGTATGGTTACAGAAATCGAAGCTTAATTCGATTTAGTTCCCAGAAGAACAATTATTTAAGTCAGACACTAAAAGAATCTTGCTTTGCAAGGTTCTTTTTTCGGCTCTTTGTCAACTGTACTGGGCTGAAGAAAAGCTAAGAACGAGAAAGGACACATTTCGTCCTTTCTTTTTTGATATTTAGAGCTATAAAAATCCGTTTTTTGAAGTTTTCAAAGTTCCGAAAACCAAAGGCATTGCGTTTGATAAGATTATTGGTTGCTTCCAGTTTGGCGTTTGAATAGGGGAATTGAAGAGCGTTGACGATTTTCTCTTTGTCCTTGAAAAAGGTTTTAAAGACAGTCTGAAAAAGAGGATGAACCTGCTTTAGATTGTCCTTAATGAGTCCGAAAAATTTGTCAGCTTCCTTATTCTGAAAGTGAAAAAGTAAGAGTTGATAGAGATTATAGTGGTGTTTTTAAGTCTTCTGAATAGCTCAAAAGCTTGTCTAGAATCTCTTTATTTGTTAAGTGCATACGAAAAAGTAGGGCGATAAAAACGTTTCTCACTGAGTTTCCGACTATCTTGTTGGATAAGTTTCCAGTAACGCTTGATAGCCTTGTATTCATGGGATTTTCGATGATACTGATTCATGATTTGGACACGCACACGACTCATGGCACGGCTAAGATGTTGTACAATGTGAAAGCGATCTAGAACGATTTTAGCACACGGAAAAAGCTGTTTAGCCAAGTCATAATAGGGACTAAACATATCCATAGTAATAATTTTCACTCGACATCGGACAGCTCTATCGTATCGAAGAAAGTGATTTCGGATGACAGCCTGTGTTCTACCTTCAAGAACAGCGATGATACTGAGATTATCAAAATCTTGTGCAATGAAACTCATCTTTCCTTTTGTAAAGGTATATTTGTCCCAAGACATGATCTCAGGAAGGCGAGAAAAATCAGGCTTAAAGTGAAAGTCATTGAGCTTGCGAATGACAGTTGAAGTTGAAATAGACAACTGATGAGCAATATCGGTCATGGAAGTTTTTTCAATCAGCTTTTGAGCAATCTTTTGGTTGATGATACGAGGTATTTGGTGATTTTTCTTGACGAGAGAGGTTTCAGCGACCATCATTTTAGAGCACTGATAGCACTTAAAACGGCGTTTTCTAAGGAGAATTCTAGTAGGCATACCAGTCGTTTCAAGGTAAGGAATCTTAGACGGTTTTTGAAAGTCATATTTCTTCATTAGGCTTCCGCAATCAGGACAAGATGGGGCCTCATAGTCTAGTTTAGCGATGATTTCCTTGTGTGTACCCTTATTAATGATATCTATAATTTGGATATTAGGGTCTTTAATATCGAGTAGTTTTGTGATAGAATGTAATTGTTCCATATGATTCTTTCTAATGATAGTTTGGTCGCTTTTCATTATAGATCTTATGGGACTTTTTTTCTACACAAAAATAGGCTCCATAATATCTATAGGGGATTTACCCACTACAAATATTATAGAGCCCTTTTTTCTGGTATTGAACTAAAATTGAAGTATTGCTTACAAAAAAAGCTCCATACACTTGATGTGCATAGAGCAAATGGGGCTTCATTTGATATAGAGTTCTTGGTTTTTCAAGACAATTTCATGTAAGCTTGCAAATTTCTTGAGTTTTTTTAGTTCTTCTGGATGAGTGACGAGAGTGATAACATAACCTTCCTTGCCCATACGTCCAGTACGGCCAGCACGGTGGGTGTAGGTTTCAATATCTCTAGGAACATCAAAGTTTACGACACACTCTAGACTATCGATATCAATTCCACGAGCCAGAAGGTCTGTTGCAAGAAGCAGGGTTAGTTGCTTGTCTTTAAACTTTTCTAAGATGACTTTTCTAAATTTGACATTGACATCACTAGCTAGAGAAACAGCCAAGATATCACGATACTGTAATTTCTTCTGCGCTTCCAAGGTCTGATAGGCTGTTAAAGAAGACCAGACCGCGGAAATCCTCTACATGAGCCAGTTTTCGTAGCATATCCACTCGGTGACGTTGATCTACCTGCATATAGAAATGTTGAATGTTGTCCAATTTTTGGTCAGAAAGATCAATGATACGTGTGTTAGGCGCAATCTTTTCTTGGTCAAACTTGGTCGTCGCACTCATGTAGACGAGTTGGTGGTCACGCGGTGCGTAGTGAGTGATTTTCTCGACAAAGTGAATCTGAGAATCATCTAGCAATTGGTCGAATTCATCCAGGATGATGGTTTCCACATTCATCATCTTGATTTTTTTCAATTTAATTAGTTCAAAGATACGGCCAGGAGTTCCAATCAGAATTTCTGGTCCTTTTTTAAGTCGTTCAATCTGGCGTTTCTGACTTGAACCTGATAGGAAGAGTTGGGCTGTCAAATCGATAGCCTCTGCCCACGTTTTACATACATCAAAAATCTGACCAGCAAGTTCCGTATTTGGTGCTAGTATCAAGAGTTGTTGCGCTTTTTTCTTTTGCAGTCTGAGAAGACTTGGTAGGAGGTAAGCTAGGGTCTTACCAGTTCCTGTTGGGCTCACTCCTAGGAGGTTTTCTCCAGCAAGAAGGGGCTCAAATAGTTGGGTTTGAATGGGAGTGAATTCTTGGAAACCGAGTTGGTCACTTAGTTCTTGCCATTCAGTTGGTAGTTTGTTTTTCATTTTTCTGCCTCAAATCTAATGCCAGCAGTCTGGCGCATGGTAAATAGTAGTTCATGAACAGAACTTGCATCTTCCAGCCAAGTTTGGTAGAGATTCAGATCTGGTTGCTGGATCATGCGTGCAAATGTAGCGACTTCCTCCGTCATCGTATGAGGAGCCTGTTGGATAGGAAGATGGACTTGATTTCCTTGGTGATCGGTAAAAATAGCTGAGCTGACATGTTCGATGGTGTTGAGGGTCAAGGTACCATCTGTCGTATAAATCTCGCAAGGGAGATTGGAAGTGATGTTTTTTCCAGCCTTGATATGAACTTGAAAGTCAGGGTAGAAGAGAGTGCCGTCTCCATTTAGGTCAATGCTATTGTCAAGCTGTTGAGCCTGATAGGTCGCGTCTTGAGCTTTTCCAAAGAGGCGAACGGCAGCGTAGAGAGGATAAATCCCCAAGTCCATAAGGGCTCCACCAGCAAAACGGTCCGAAAAGACATTTGGTGTCAGTCCAGCCAACAAATCCGGCATTTTGGAAGAATACTTAGCATAGTTAAAATCTGCTCCCAAGATTTGTTTGTCTGCTAAAAAGTTTTTGATGATAGTGAAAGCTTTTTCATGGTAATTCCGAGCTGCTTCGAATATAAAACAGTGATTTTTCTCAGCTGTATGTTTCAAATCTAGCCATTCTTGTTGCTGAGTGACAGCTGGCTTTTCAAGAATGACATGTTTACCTGCAGACAATGCAGCTTTTGCCTGAGCAAAATGCAAGGAGTTTGGGCTAGCAATATAGACCACATCAAAGTAGCTCTTGAAGAAGTCTTCTAATTGATCAAAGAGTTGGATATCCTGATAGCGAGAAGCAAAGGTTGCCGCAGTTTCTAGTTTTCTAGAATAGACTGCGACCAGCTTGTATTCTCCACTGGAATGGGCTGCTTCTATGAAGTGGTGGCTGATAGCCCCTGTTCCGATGACACCTAATTTAAGCATAGTTACTCCTTTTCCAATTTCAAATCCTTCTTTCATTATAACATAGATAGACAGGACTATCCAACAGAGGGGAAAAAATTTCAAATAAGCTACTAGGTCTTTTCCAAAGAAAGTGGTACAATAATGAGATGAGTAAATGAAATGGGAGGGAAAAATGAGGTTATTACCTATAAGAAAAAAATATCACGTCAGTCTAAGAGGCTAGCGCTTTTTTTGACTTTTTGTGCAGGATATGTAGACGCCTATACTTTTTATTGTGCGAGGGAATACTCTTGTAGCTGGACAAACTGGGAATGTCGTCTTTCTTTCAGTAGAATTAATTCAAAATAATGTTTCAGATGTTAGGGACAAGGTTCTCACCTTGCTAGCTTTTTATGATGGGGGTCTTTTTATTAACTGTTTATAAGGAAAAAAATTGAGAATTGTGAAAAACCGATTCTGTCACTGATTCCTTTGGCAATCTTATCAATAGTTATTGGTTTTTGTGCCTCATACTGTGGATAATATCTATCTAGTACCACCCTTGGCCTTCTGTATGGGACTGGTGACAACTGCTTTTTGGAGAAGTGTCGGGTATTGCCTATAATAATGCCTTTATGACAGGAAATATCAAGCGGACCATGCTGGCTTTTTGGAGATTATTTCCGAACCAAGCACACACCTTTTTTGCGTGAAGGATTTATATTTGTTAGCCTGCTTAGTAGTTTTGTCCTTGGCGTTGTCTTTTCAGCCTATTTGACGATTTTCTATCATGAAAAAACCATTCTTGGGGTTCCTATTATGATGAGCATTTTTTACCTCAGCATGCTTTTTGCCAAGTGGCGGAAAAAAGTAAAAGAAAAAGCTTCATTTTAGGTGTTATTACTTGTAAGAAAATAGGAGATATGCTATACTTGAAGAGTTGACTATGCACGATCCTGTGCAACCGCACGAACATCGTTGCTTGATTATTCAAGTTTAAGTGGTTTGTCCCACGATGCTAGGCGAGTCTTCACAAAAAAATCGGGGAAACCCATAAAAATCATAGGAGGTGCATAATGAGCACATACGCAATTATCAAAACTGGCGGAAAACAAGTTAAAGTTGAAGTTGGTCAAGCAGTTTACGTTGAAAAATTGAACGTTGAAGCTGGTCAAGAAGTTACTTTTAACGAAGTTGTTCTTGTTGGTGGTGAAAACACTGTTGTCGGAACTCCACTTGTTGCTGGAGCTACTGTAGTTGGAACTGTTGAAAAACAAGGAAAACAAAAGAAAGTTGTTACTTACAAGTACAAACCTAAAAAAGGTAGCCACCGTAAACAAGGTCACCGTCAACCATATACAAAAGTTGTCATCAACGCAATTAACGCTTAATTTTAAGGAGAACACATGATACAGGCAGTCTTTGAGAGAGCCGAAGATGGCGAGCTGAGGAGTGCGGAAATTACTGGACACGCCGAGAGTGGCGAATACGGCTTTGATGTCGTGTGTGCATCGGTTTCTACGCTTGCCATTAACTTTATCAATTCTATTGAGAAATTTGCAGGCTATGAACCAATCCTAGAATTAAACGAAGATGAAGGTGGCTATCTGATGGTTGAAATTCCAAAAGATCTTCCTTCACACCAGAGAGAAATGACCCAGTTATTCTTTGAATCATTTTTCTTAGGTATGGCAAACTTATCGGAGAACTCTTCTGAGTTCGTCCAAACCAGAGTTATCACAGAAAACTAACACGGAGGAAAACATTATGTTAAAAATGACTCTTAACAACTTGCAACTTTTCGCCCACAAAAAAGGTGGAGGTTCTACATCAAACGGACGTGATTCACAAGCAAAACGTCTTGGAGCTAAAGCAGCTGACGGACAAACTGTAACAGGTGGATCAATCCTTTACCGTCAACGTGGTACACACATCTATCCAGGTGTAAACGTTGGACGTGGTGGAGACGATACTTTGTTCGCTAAAGTTGAAGGCGTAGTACGCTTTGAACGTAAAGGACGCGATAAAAACAAGTTTCTGTTTACCCAATTGCTAAATAATCGCTCTACGTAGCATTAAATAAGGCTTTCCGAGTTTTTCGGAGAGCCTCTTTTTTATTTTGGTACCCACTTTGGTACCCATTTCTAAAATCCGATATAAGTTGCAAATTTATTGGCTACTTCATTCTTTGCTTTTTGAGTGACGTGAGCGTATATATCCATTGTTGTTTGGATATTCTCGTGACCAAGTCTTTCCTGAACTTCTTTGATAGTGGCTCCAGCTTCAAAGAGCAAAGAACAATGTGTGTGCCTAAATCCATGAGGTGTGATTCGTTTAAAGTCTGGGTATTTCCTCCAAATTCTATTCAGCATATTATTGACATGAACAATACTTCTAGGACCTCCCTCTTCGTTTTTAAAAAGGAGTCCTTTAGTACTAAACTTGTGCCATTCTTTTAAAACTGCAATTGTCTTTTTATCCAGAGTAATTGCTCGAGCACTCTTTTTGGTTTTTGGTGTTTGGAAAATTAGTTTATTATCTTCACCCTTTGCTAGCGTCTGCTTAACAGTAATCTGTCCATTCTTCAAATCTACATCCAACCATCTCAAAGCACTGATTTCATTCTTTCTCATGCCAGTGAAAGCAAGCAGTCTAAAATAAGTCATCATCTCTATATCATCGAAGCCTTTAACGATTTCAAAAACTCTTGCAACTCTTCTTTGTTGTAGAACTTTTCCAGTTCATCTGTATTATTTTTTTGTCGTTTAGGCTTCAGTGTCTTTCTCATTGGATTGTTTTCAATCAACTCCATAGAAATGGCATAGTCAAATATTTGATTAGCTATGCTGATGATCCCAAAAAATCTTTTGTATTCATCAGCCCATTTATTAACTTGTGTCTGGCACATAGATAGAGTGATTTTATTTATTGGTTTATCTCCAAAATTAGGAATAATCCATTTATCTGCAACTTTTACTTGACTGACGTAAGTAGACTCTTTGACAGTATGCTTATAATGTTCTTTCCAAACCTCGTAAACTTGCTTAAAAGTGCTAGTGGTATTTTTAGACCTAAAACTTTTCTTCTCGTACTCGGTCAAACATTTAGCTTCAGCAAGTCTAGCTTCTCGCTCCGTCTTAAACCCTCGTCTTTTAGTGACTATCTTTTTATTTGTAAGTGGATCGATTCCATGATAAGCCTTAAAATAGTAAGCAGTGACTCCATTTTTTTGGTATTTTCCAATCATTGATTTTTACCCTCATTTCTGATAAAATGGGTATAGTAAAGAGGGCTTTTTAATGCCTTTTTACTATCCTGATTGCCTCACGCTCAGAGTCGCCAAACTTTGCGAGTGTGGGGCTTTTTTATTATTTTTTGGCTAGGCGCCATATTGTTAAATCTAGATAATACGTTAATTCTTTTTCACGAGTAACAACTCTCTCGGTTTCAATATTTAGGGTTTTATATGGTCCACCTCTACCAGTAAGGATTGCATCATATCTGTAATTCGGATTAGATATGTAGGGTGAAACTTGTGTTGCAATCATAGCTGGTAAGTATCCGACAAAGATATTATTCACTAAAACTTTGACAGCATTTTTATCATGCGGATTTGATGGCTCTGGCAGTAGATGGACATCTACTGTTTTTAATTTATTGTATTTATAAACTGGTTTATATGTTTCCAGCATATAAGATTTCAAACTCTTGTTATCTTTCCCGAAATAATGAATCCCTCCAGAAAGAAAGTCAGCAGCAAGCTCAGCCTCTTCTTTGTGATAATTTGTTCCCATCAACAAGAAATCATCATGGAAAACAATCTTGTCAACACTAGGACCGCTATAATTATCTATTTTCTTCTTTTTCTCTCGCTTTGCAGTTAAACGACCAATAATGTAAGTTATAAAACCAGTAATAAACAAGAAGAAGCCGAGAGGTGGAAATAAAAATAGGAATATAGCACCTAAAACCATAAAGACAAGTCCAGCTTCTTTATATTCTTTTGAAGTGTATTGCTTTTTACCGTTAGATGACAAAATAGATTGTTGTTTATTGGTGACTACTTTTTTCTTTCTCTTTTTAGATGATTTAAACAAATCCGAAAGTCCAAAGGTTGTCTTATGATAAACCTTGTTATATATGGCTTTCTTTGGATTTTTAACCCATCCCATCCCTTTCTTACCATAGCCAGGGATAATAGCTTTTTTAGCCTGTCTTTTCCATTTACTAGTAGTTCTAGCTTTTAAACTTCTGGTCAGACTTGGTTTTCTCATTCCTATTTTCATAACTTTCTCCTTTATCCAACTAGTGACTTATATTCTTCTTTTACCATGATTTCATTTGTCACGGTTTTTAGATTGTAATAAGACATGAATTTGAGGTAATCAAACTCTGTGGGGTCATCTAAGCTTTCTAGTGCGTCTTTTACGAGATGATGGATCATATTCCTATCAGCTTCGTTTTCACAGCGTAGGCGAGCGTTCTGGTACTCTGAGCGTGTGTGGTCTTTGTGTCCGAGTTCATGCAGTAGTACTTAACTCTCTCTTTCTTGCTGAGTTTGTTAGACAAGAAAGCTGTGTTGGTTTCTTTTTCGTAAAATCCAAGTTCATCAGGTATTAGCTCACCGTCAAAATCGACAATGCGAACCTGAAAATGACTTATAATTTCTTTTTCGGTCACTAAGCAGTACCTCTAATCACCAGCTTCTTTGAGATAACCTTCAATGATAGACTGGATGATTTTCTTCTTTTCATCTGTTAATTCTCGGCCACCAAACATCATGACATTAGATGCCATTTCTTCAACATTTAGGGTCTTCCCTTGCCAAGTGTACTCTTTTGAATCACCAGCAATAGCAGGATTATCCGTGCGACCAAGTAAATAATCTGTGGACACGTTGAAGTAGTCAGCAATTTCTTGAAGACGTTCAGCATTTGGTTTTTTGTTTTTCATACTATAGATTGTATTTCTACTATATCCTAATGTTTCTTCAAGAGAATTTATAGAAATTCCACGATTTTTGGCAAAAGTTCTTTTTATTTTTTTTCGAATAAAGAAAACATTGATTTATCAACCTTTTCTAAGGCATGACAAAAAATATTTAAACTTTTGATTGTAAATCTGTTGACAAAACGCAATCTATAGTTTAGAATATTATTTGTAAGCTAAAGAGTTAGCGAACAAGACAACTAAAAAAATAAAGCCTAATGAAACTGATTGGCGTCCGTTTTCTAGGTAGAACCTTACTTTTAGTAGGTCTTTTCTCTATGATTAAATTCTAAACTATAGATTGTTTTTTGTCAAGAAATTCGCTAACTTTTTAGATAATTTTTTAAAAAGGAGGTCAGGGATGAACGAAGAAGACCTGAAAGAATTATTGGAACTCTTAGCTACAGATTATGGGCGAGGGTATCTAGATGGAGTAGTTGGGGGACTTTCAATGCTTTTGAAAATTTCAAAAGAAGCAGAGAAATATAGAAAGGAAGAAGATGAGTAAAGAACTAAAGATAATCAAGGCTAAAATCAAAACTCGTTTAATTGAGATGGATATGACTCAAACCGAATTGGCAAAACAAGTACCTGTATCATCATCAGTTATTTCAGAGCTACTGAAATATGGCAAAGGAAGTGATTATGTGAAAGAAAAAGTCGTAGATATTTTGGGTATTGAAAACCCTTGGAGAAATCACTAAGAGGTCCACACATGCAAGCGAAAATAATACTGAATTGGCAGAAGAAAAATCACCAACTTAGTCAGATGATGATCGATAGTCTTGAGGGACTAGATGTTTGGGAAACTATTTTAACACTAGGAAAAGTAAGAAGAGGAACATTATGAACGAAATTTTTAATTTTCAAGGACAGGAAGTCCGTACTTTGACAATTGATGACGAACCTTGGTTCGTTGGGAAGGATATTGCAGATATCTTGGGATATGCAAATTCAAGAAAAGCAATTTTTGACCATGTAGATGATGACGATAAGACTGATGGGGTAACGATTCGTGACGCCATGGGTAGAAATCAAACCCTATCATCATCAATGAATCTGGTCTCTACTCTCTTATCTTATCCAGCAGGTTGCCTCAAGCCAAAGAGTTCAAGCGCTGGGTGACATCGGAGGTCTTGCCAGCTATTCGCAAACAGGGCGGATTTATCCGTGAGGATTTGGATGAGGATGCCTTTATAGCTCTCTTTACTGGTCAGAAGAAATTGCGTGAGCAACAAGCTAGTATGATTGAAGATATCGACTACCTTAAGAGTGAGCAACCAATTCATCCAAGCTATGCTCAGTCGCTCCTGAAGAAGCGTAAGGCTAGGGTTGTGGCATGCCTGGGTGGTATTGATAGTCCAGCTTATGCGGATAAGACTTTCGCTCAGTCAGTCTTTAGACAAGCTGAGATTGACTTTAAAGACCACTTCAACATTAGTCGCTATGACCTGCTACCAAAGAAGCATGCGGATGCCGCTCTTGCTTACTGGATGACGTGGGAGCCAAGCACTAATACCAAGATGAAGATTATGGAACTGAACGCTTATGTTTCGTAGATCAAAAAAGCACCTGACGGAAATCAGGCGCTTACTTAAATAACTAACTGAATTATAACACATTAGGAGGCTGTTGTGAACCTACTTAGTGAAGAATGTGAAAATGGTATCCGATTAGATGTAAGAACTCAATTCAAGGAATCATTTCAAGAGTTACTTGACCATGAGACGCTTGAGAAACGTTGGCTATCAATAGAGAGTGCTGCTAACTACTCAGATTGTAGCACAAACACTATCAGGAAATGGTTAAGAATGGGATTGAATCTTTACAAGATAGACGGAACCAAGAGAATTGACAGAAAAGAATTGGATGAGTTTATCCAAGCGTATTTAGTAATTTAAAACAGGAGAGAAACAAATGTTTGAACCACCGATTTTAGACCAGTTGATGGGTGTTGGAGCTTTGCTGATTGGATTTGCAGGGCTTTGCCGTCATATCAAATTGCAAGAGGAGCGTAAGGAAAAGAAAGACGAGAAGAGCAAGAATTTGCGTCTATGATTATCCAAGGTTATAACCATGCTTATGAACGTGGTAGAGAGGCAGAGCGCCAAGAAATCCGCAAGAATATTCGTCGTCCGTTCAAGGGCTTTACATACGACAACGAACCGCCTGTAGGCCTGCGTCCTGAGCCATTAGCTTTGCCAGAACCTAAACAGTCTGTAATCAGACTTTTGTAATGAGGAGGTCAGGAAATGGAAGAATTGATTGAATGGCTTGAAACCAAAGAAAAATTAAACAGGGAAATGATTTCTGACGATGAAACATCGGACTTTAACCTATATCTAGAAAATGATAATGATACCATGTTCATGATCAAGGAATACTTGAATGATTATGACAAGCTAGCCAAAGAATATCGAATTCTATCGTCTGAAAATCGTCTACTTAAGCTTGAAAAAATGGAGTTAGAGGGTAGGCACATCTATGAGGATATGCGGATGAAGTACCGTGCAAACCGTAGGAAGTGGGGTGTTCGGTATGTCTGAAGAATTTAGAATACTACCTCATGATCTAGTTGCAGAACAATCTGTTCTTGGAGCGGTATTTATCGCGCCTGACACAATCATTTCATTGGCAGATGAATTGATTCCTGATGATTTTTATAAACCAGCTAACAAGATTGTATTTAAGACCATGTTGTCTCTCTTTAAAAAAGGGGAGCCAATTGATGCCACTACTATGGTGTCAGCTCTTATCAATCAAGGGCAGATTAAAGAAATTGGTGGCTTAAACTATGTTGTCGAGTTAGTGAACTCCACACCAACTTCCAAAAACGTGGAGCATTATGCAAAGTTAGTAAAAGAGAAGTCAACTCTAAGAAGAGTAATCGCTGATTTGTCAGAGTCTCTTTCTAGCGCATATCAAGGAGATGTATCAATCAGTGATATCATCGCACAGACCGAAAGTCCATGCTTGACATCAGCAATCAGAACACAGGAACAGGATTTCGCAATGTGGCTGATATCTTAGATACACATATGCAGATAGTAGAGACACGGTCACAGACAGATGGATTTGTGACTGGTCTGTCTACTGGATTTGTCGGACTAGATAAGATTACAACAGGCCTTCATGAAGGAAATCTTATCATACTTGCTGCGCGACCTGCAATGGGGAAAACGGCACTAGCTCTGAATATCGCTAAGTATGTAGCCGCCAAGGAAGGAAAACCTGCTGTCATCTTCTCGCTTGAAATGGGAGCAGAGGAATTGATTGAGCGTATGGTGGCATCTGAGGGTATGGTTCCAGGTTATCATTTGAAGACTGGGAATCTTAGTACCGATGAGTGGAAAAGACTTGTACATGCACAAAATAATCTCTATGATGCGCCTATTTTCGTGGATGATACTGCTGGTATTCGGATTTCAGAGATACGGTCAAAAGCTAGGAAATTGTCTCAAGAAATGGGTGGCCTAGGCATTATCATCATTGACTACTTGCAGTTGATTACTGGTTCAAAAGGTGAGAATCGTCAGCAGGTAGTTTCTGAAATTTCAAGGGAATTGAAGATACTTGCAAAGGATTTGAGGGTTCCTGTTATAGCCTTGTCGCAGTTGAGTCGGTCGGTTGAGCAGAGACAGGACAAGCGCCCAATGCTATCAGATTTGCGAGAATCTGGTTCGATTGAGCAAGATGCAGACATTGTAGCTTTCTTGTATCGTGAGGCTTACTATCAGAAGGAACAGGCAGACAGTCAAGAAGCGAATAACGTGACGGAGCTGATCCTAGAAAAGAACAGACATGGGAGTCTAGGGACAGTGAAGTTGTATTTTCATAAAGAATACACAAAATTTTCAAGTGTGGAGGAGGTATAATCATGATTAAAAAAAGTGAAGTCACTGGTTTCTTGTCGTTTTTCAAATTTCCAAAGCCATTTATCTATGATGAGAAATATAAGACATTGAGCAATAACGCTAAAATGCTCTATATGCTTCTGTTTGATAGGTTAGAACTATCTTTAAAAAATGGCTGGCATGATAAGGAAGGGAACGTCTTCCAGTATTACACAAATGAACAGTTGATGATTGACTTAAATTGCAATAGCAACAAGACGATTATCAAAATCAAAAAGGAATTGAAAGATGCTGGTCTAATGACGGAAGTCAGACAAGGGATGAACTTACCAAATCGCATTTATCTTGATGCTCTTAACGGAAGTGTAGAAAGTACATTTCAGGAAGTGCAAAAAGTACACATTGGAAGTGTAGAAAATACACTTTCGGAAGTGCAAAAAGTACACACAATCAAGACTGAGAATACTAAGACTGAGAATAATAATAAATTGTTGATTTGTAAAGAAGTTATTTCTTATCTCAATTTGAAAGCTAAGAAGAATTTTAAGGTTGATACTGCTAGTCATCAAAAATTTATCAAGGCAAGGTTAAAAGAGGGCTATGTCCTTGAAGATTTTAAAAAGGTTGTGGATGTCATGGTAGCGAAGTGGAAAGGTACAGAGTATGAACAGTATCTTCAACCACAAACGCTCTTCGGCAACAAGATGGATAATTATCTAAATCAACCGATGCCAAAACGTTCTACAATTTTAACCAGTACGGTTGACGAAAGGCTAGGGTTTTAGATGAAGCAGTTTAAACAATTCAAAACTAGAACAGTTCTTGATGATGTCTGTGAAATCCATGGATGCCATCTTTGGTCTGTTAAGATTCTCATCAAGGGCAAGGTTGAGGAAATCAATCAATGTCCTGAGTGCGAGAAAGAGAACATCCGACGATTTGAAAAGCAACTGAATATGGAATCTGAGGTAAAGTAAACTATCAGATACATACGAAGTCTTTGCTCGAGATAGCATCGTTTCAAGCAAGCTGGCAAGCAAGTCGCTACATGACTATGAGATTCAGGTTGATATTGATGAAAATGCTATGAATTTTGTGAAGCGGTTGGAACGTGAATATGCCAAAGGTACGGTTGGAAATGCCATCATCACTGGTCCGTCTGGTGTTGGTAAGAGTCATCTTACTTATGGATTGGCTCGGTTTCTCAATGAGCAATTTAAGTCTTATGATGAACCGAAAAGTGTACTATTCGTTTCAGTTGTGACTTTGTTTGACAAGATTCGAGAAAGTTTTGAGTTTGACAACGGATTTTCAGAGGCTAAGATGGTTAAGCTACTATCTGAGGTTGATTTTCTTTTCTTGGATGATCTTGGGAAAGAGAGTCGAAAAGCTGACACGAAGCGGAACGAGTGGGCGCATCAGATATTGTTCAAGATTATGGATAATCGGACCAATACGATTATCAACACGAATTTGAGTAGCGAAGAGATTAAAGAACTTTACTCGGACGATTTTGGGAATGGTGCGCTATCAAGTCGAATTTTCGAAGGAGCAACTGGCAGGTGCTTTGTGTATCCGTCTGGGATGAAGGATAGGAGGTATTGATGTTAAATCTTTACTTCGTCTACAACGGGGACTGCAAGTTTTACCTTGGAACGTTTGACAATGTCGATGATCTCATTGAGCAGATGGAAGGCCATCAGTGGGCTTTCTCGGCTATCACTCATCCAAGATTTCAGAAGCACATTGGTCAGCGGACGACACGGTTTGACTACGGTTCGAAGGATTGTTACTATTTAGCGACTTTTTCAGGAGGAGAATAATGGCTAAAAATATTTTAATGGATCTAGCATTTGAGAATCTTCACAAATGTATGGGAATTTCTGATTGGAAAGAATCTGATGAAGTAATTCTTGTTAGTTCAGCTAATAAAGAACAAATTGAGTCAGATGAAAGTTACCATTCAGCCGGAAAATGTAATTATCTTGGCAAACGAATTTGTATCTTCTGTGAACAAGTGAAGAAAAATAATTACATCACTCTACATAAATCTATGTTAGAAAAAATTATTAAGATAATGGAATCATTTACAGATGCAGAACAAATGAAGGGAGAAGAAAATGATTGAACTTATTAAAGAATTTGGAATGGCTATTCTGTGGCTATTTCTCGGCTACTTAATCGGAGAACGTGCATCAACTGTATGATGTGGCGCAAGCCGGCGGAGCTATTCTCGGAATGGTGCAAGAAAGGTAATCTGGTTGGTGTGACGGGTAGCATCCAGACAAGGAACTATGAGAATCAGGAAGGGCGCAGGGTCTATCTGACTGAGGTTGTCGCAGAGAATTTCGAGCGACTTGAAAAACGTGATGATACCGCTAACCGTTCGAACATTGAGGAACAAATGCCAGGATATACCCTTGAGGATGATGATTTTCCGTTTTAGTGGGAGGTAAGAAATATGGTTGGAGTAACCTATCAGGAAATTCATCTCTTTGTTGAATTTTTGAAAGAGCAGTACGGACAAGGTCGCCCAGACTATATTGAAGCCCTGAACGACTTGGACGGTCTGGTGGAAGTCTCCTACAGAGAAGCTATTGAAAGATTTTTAGAAGATGAATTACGATAAACAAACAGTCATTGACGGACTGAAACGTACGATCGAGCAAAACGAAGAGAAGATAATCGAGTATTCGAAGCCGTGCGATGCACGCAAGAGACGCATTAGAGCGCTGGAGCGTGATTTGTTGAAGAAAAAGAATAAAGAATTAAGAAAGAAAGTTGAGGAGTTGGAAGATGAAATATAAAGTGACAGAATACCATTCAGATTTCCAAGAAGAACAGACTGGCACTTGCGAATTGTGTTTTGGTACAGCGTGGGTTGAAAATGGTTCAATAACGGTTGAAGATGAAAATGGAACTGAAACAGAAATTTATTTAACCGATTGGGATTGGGGCGATTACGACACAATCTATATTGATAATGTGGTTAATTTCTCAGCTTGGTTGCAAGAAAGGGAAGTTGATCCAATCGTTGAAGAAACCGAACGTTGGTCTTGGTTGTGTGAATTGGTAAAAAAATATAACGAGGAGTTGGAAGATGATGGAAGGTTTAAAGAAAAAAATTAATGCAGTATACAACTGGTCGGTAGAAGATGGGAAACCCACAGACGAAGCTCCACGCTACCTCAAGAATGTACTAGCACGATTGCGAGAATTGCCATTGCATAACAGAGAGGTTTGGTTGAACGTGAAAAAGTCAAAGTTCCGCAGTGTGTGGCGGATTGGTATGAGGAACACAAAGATGAATTTGAGTACAATGTGTGGGATTGGCTATCTTCAAAGCGAGTCGGGAAAGATTGATAGTAAGTTCGCTTTTTGGTTAAACGACGTAGATAATACACCTATTCAAACCCTTGTCAACATGCACCAATTCGGCTACGAGGTCGATGAAGAGAAGAGGTATCTGGTTAAGATTAAAGCATCTAATCAGTACATTATGAGTAATCCTGATGAGAATGCTATTTTTTTCTACAGTTGCAGAGCATATTCTAAACTTACCCGCAAAGAACTAGAAGAAGCTGGGTTCGGATGGGTTTTCAATTGTGAAGGTGTTGAGATTGAGGAGGTAACGGAATGAAAGATTTGATGTTTTGGGGGATGATTTTAATTTCTTCGTTAGTAATCGGTATGTCAATTTATATCTTGATTGTACAAGCTTATCTTAATAAGGCTATGATAGATAAATTTAATGAGCAAAAAAGAGAATTAAGAAGAGCTTTTGGATGGGAAGAATATAACTGGGCTGAAAATTTCGGAGAATACGCACGAAAAGTCGATAAGCTTATTGAGTTTAAAAAAGAAATCGAACGGCTTGAAGTTATTAAAAAAGCAATTGAAGTGCAGAAGTTATCAGACCTGAATCGCAGAAAAGAACAGGTCGAATATGAAATTAAGAAATTGGAGGAAAAACAATGAAACGTTTTATCGCAATCTGGATTTTATTGTCTGCTGGATTGAACCTCTGGCAGATGGACAGGATTCGAGATTTGGAAGAAAGAAGCCGATGGTTATCTATAAAGCGGATAACGCAGGCGCTGAGATATTTGGTACAGTCGTCGAGAAAGGACGGCATGGGAAGTTGTATACAGTGACTATCAGAGATTATGGGATTTTTGTAGTCACTAGAGAACAGTATGAGAAAATTAAAGTAGGAGATGAGGTGTTGTTGTGAAATTCTTGGATTTATTCGCAGGAATTGGCGGTTTTCGTTTAGGCATGGAGTCTGCCGGCCATAAATGTATTGGCTTTTGTGAGATTGACAAATTTGCAAGAGAAAGCTATAAAGCGATACATAACATGAAAGGAGAAATAGAATTACATGACATCACAGCAGTATCAGATGAATCTATTAGAGGAATCGGAAGTGTGGACATTATCTGTGGCGGATTTCCGTGCCAAGCTTTCTCAATTGCAGGAAACAGACGAGGTTTCGAAGATACACGAGGAACTCTGTTCTTTGAAATCTGTAGGTTCGCATCTATTCTCAGACCTAAATATCTATTCCTTGAAAATGTCAAGGGACTCCTCAACCATGACAATGGAGTTACATTCGAGACAATTATCTCAACCTTGGATGAATTGGGGTACAATGTGGAATGGCAAGTGCTTAACAGCAAAAATTTTGGAGTCCCCCAAAACAGGGAACGTGTGTTCATTATCGGACATCTTAGAAGAGAACGTACCAGAAGAATTTTTCCTCTCAGCGGAAAAAATCAGTCAACTAGTAACCAATCAGTCATGAAAATTGGGAATATAAACCCATCTGGCAACGGAATGAATGGGGAAGTCTATCAAGCTGATGGCCTAGCTCCTACTCTCACAACGAATAAGGGAGAGGGTGTAAAAATCATTCAAAGATCACACGGATATAATCAAGGTGGAGAACATGACATCGCTCCTACCATAACGAGTAATAGTTATCAAGAAAATAACCTGGTCAAAATTGTAGACTTTTACAACAAAATCATAAAAGATGAGGTTGGAACATTAACATCATCTGGTGGAGGTAGCACTGTTCGAGTTGGTAGTTTTGGAGTAACCGATGGCTATCGTATTCGCAAGCTAACACCTCGCGAGTGTTGGAGATTACAAGGTTTTCCTGATTGGGCTTTTGACAAAGCGCAAGAAGTAAATAGTAACAGTCAATTATATAAACAAGCAGGAAATAGCGTGACTGTGAGTGTTATTGCTGCAATAGCAAAAGAACTTTAGGAGAAAAATATGAACAACACAGAATTAGAAAACATTGACAACATAAACAACTCAATCCACTACCAAGGACGATATGGTATGCAATCTATTAATGGAGCCGGTGGCGTGATTACAAATCATGATTAAAATATAAACGGCATAGAAACGAGGTGAGCAATGCCCTTCTTTCCTGATATAAATGAAGCCAAAACAAAAGAAAATGCCAAGAAAATTTTAAAAGGATATCCTCGATGGCGTCGTGTGGCCAATGACACTGATGGTCAGAGAGTGACCACCACCTACTCATTCATGCCACGAAATCCATCAAGCGGGAGAGATAGTCAAGTTGAAAAATTGGCTATACGAAAAGTTGATGCAGAGATTGAGCTGGATGCAATTGAGCAAGCTGTCAGTAGATTACATGATCCCCTCTATCGTAGGATACTTTGAGAAGTATCTTCAGTGGAATTGCAAGAAGGATGAAACAATCGCAATGGACTTGTCTCTGTCAGAAAGTTCATATTACGACATCTTGGATAAGTCTCTGATGGCATTTGCAGAGTTATACCGCAATGGTGAACAGGTTGAGATTTTGGAGTAAACTTGGAGTTTCTTTGGAGTAAATCTGGAGTAAGTTCGGAGTGAATATATGATTTTATGTGCTAAAATTATATTATGAAATGATTGTAAAGACAGGCACACCCTGTCTTTTTCTTTGAGTTTGGAGGTGATATTGTGAAAAAAGTAGAACCCATTCGTGAACCAGATGACATTGATAGAATGAAGCATTATTTGAAATCAAAGAGTGAACGAAACTATATTCTTTTCTTAGTAGGAATATACTCAGGTCTACGAGTAAGCGATATTGTTCCTCTTCAAGTAAAACATGTAGTTCAAGATAGAATTGAGATCAAAGAGAAAAAAACTGGCAAAATAAGAAAATTTGCAGTTAATCCAGAATTACGAAAGGCTTTGAATCGTTACATAAAAGAAAATCATCTTGAGAGTTACGACTATCTTTTTCCAAGTAGAAAGAAAGTTAGAGGTGACGGAGTAAGTATTAAACACATTGGTAGAGTAGCTGTGTATCAATTTTTAAATGATGCAGCTAAACATTCAGGATTAAAAAACATTGGTACCCATTCGATGAGAAAAACATTTGGTTATCATCATTACAAACAAAATGGGAATATAGCTATTCTAATGCAAATACTTAATCACTCTGCACCAGATATTACCTTGGATTACATCGGATATAATCAAGATGAAATCGATGAAAGTATGCTTACTTTTACGTATTAAAAGTATACTTATTTAACATATTGAGAAAAAGTAAATTGGATAATTCAGAAATGCTTACAAACCATTGTCATAACTGGGTTGAACAATACTCTGCCGAAAGTCACAAAATATAAGATATGTTAAATATACGAGGGTGCCAGAGATTAAAAAAACACCCCCTCCTAGATTAAAAAAACCCTCCCCACATCATAAAAATTTACCCCCCTACCTCTTAAAAAGAAAGGCTCCTCCTTAGATGAATACCCCCCATGAAAGACCGGACCGGAGCGGTCCTCACAGAGTTGCTTTTGAAAAGAATAAAAATATTATTCTCAAAACAAGAAATACTTGTGGGATTTGTGGACTACCAGTTGACAAATCCTTGAGGTACCCACATCCATTAAGTCCGGTCATTGACCACATTATTCCAATCAATCGTAACGGTCATCCATCAGATATTCAAAACTTGCAGTTAGCCCACTGGCAATGCAACAGACAGAAGTCTGATAAGTTATATGCTGACGATAGGTCAGCCAATGCTACTGTTGTAGGTAATCGCAACCTGCCACAGTCAAGAGATTGGACAAAGTACAGAGCTTGAAGAAGCCAAAAAAAGAAAAATTATATTATTTTTTAAAAACATCAAAAATAATAATGAATGCTTAGAATTTGAAAAAATAACAGATATGTGTGAAGTAAGTTCTAGCAGAGGATAGGGGGGTATCCCCCTCCCACTAGGCGCTCGAGGGCTTCACGCCGTCACTGTACATTTTTTCTCGCGCCAAATCATCACAAGAAAGGAGAACGGTTTGGAATTAAGAGGAATTGACTATCTCAGGAGAAAGTTGACTCTCTATCAGAGCAGAGTCAATCTGAGATACAAGCATTATGCAATGCAATATCATGAATCACCGACAGGAATTACAATTCCTCCACATATCAGGGGGAAGTACCAAGCTGTTCTTGGTTGGGCTGCAAAGGGAGTTGATAGTCTTGCAGATCGTTTGATTTTTAGGGCATTTGCTAACGATGATTTAATGTTACAGAAATCTTTAATCGGAACAATCCTGATATCTTCTTTGATAGTGCTATTTTAGCTGCGCTGATTGGTTCGTGTAGTTTCGTCTACATTTCGAAGGGTGAAGATGATGAGGTGAGGTTGCAAGTCATTGAATCAAGTAATGCAACTGGTGTCATTGATCCTATTACTGGACTGCTTGTGGAAGGTTATGCGGTGTTGGCTCGTGATGATTACAATCGTCCAACGCTTGAAGCCTACTTTGAGCCTAATGCTACTCACTTCATTCCGAAAGATGGTAGACCATACTCGGTTGTGAATGAAACTGGTATCCCTTTGTTGGTTCCAGTCATTCATCGTCCGGATGCGGTTCGTCCGTTTGGTAGGTCGCGAATTACCAGGGCTGGGATGTATTATCAGAAATATGCTAAGCGTACTTTAGAACGGGCGGATATTACTGCTGAGTTCTACTCATGGCCACAAAAATACATTCTTGGGCTTGATCCTGATGCGGAACCTATGGAGAAATGGAAAGCTACTGTATCAAGCTTACTGACGATTTCTTCAAGCGATAAAGGTGAGAAGCCGAGCGTTGGACAGTTTACTACAGCTAGCATGTCACCGTTTACTGAACAGCTGAGAACAGCCGCTGCTGGATTTGCTGGCGAAATGGGCTTGACTTTGGATGATTTGGGCTTTGTGTCTGACAATCCATCATCTGTGGAAGCCATCAAAGCAAGTCATGAGAATTTGCGTTTAGCTGGTCGAAAGGCTCAGCGCTCACTAGGTGCTGGATTGCTTAATGTGGCTTATGTTGCAGCTTGCTTGCGTGATGAGTTTCGCTATACTAGAAGCCAATTCGTAAGAACCACAGTCAAGTGGGAGCCTTTGTTTGAAGCGGATGCGAATACGATGACTATGATTGGTGATGGTGTTGTCAAACTAAATCAGGCATTACCTGGTTACATCAACGCAGAAACCATTCGAGATCTTACTGGTATCGCTGGAGATATGTCAGCTAAACCAGTGGTAAGCGAGGGTGGTTCAAATGGAGAATGATGTTTTACCTGGTATCTTGCAAGAGGTTCAGGAGAGGTTTGAGAGAGATTTCGGTAAGAGTGAGATTGTCAAAAATGCTTTTGCTGCGCTGAAGGCAAAAAAGGCCACTTACAAAACTGCAAATGAGTTTGCGATTGAAATTGGTGATATTCTCTCGAAGGCTCTAGGAGCGTCTCTGAGCACCGATAAATTACCAGACGGAAATGTATTACAATATCGCTCAGCGTTTGCTGACGGACGTGCTAGGACGAAATCACGAGCTTGTGAGTGGTTATGCTAGTGATGTTCAGAAGAATTTGAATGATGAAGCAAAGATTGGTCTCAAAGTGCAAGTTCCTGAATTAAATCTGGATCGAATAGCTGGCATTGTCAATCGCTTTTCGTCTGAGGAAAATTTTGAGGATGTCAGTTGGTTGCTCGGTGAACCTATTGTGAACTTCACACAGTCAATTATTGATGATAGTATTCGGAAGAATACCGAGTTTCATGCTAAAACGGGTTTGGTACCGACGATCAGTAGACACTCTACTAGACGTTGTTGCAAATGGTGTGATAGCTTAGTAGGAAATTACATATACGGTGAAGAACCAAATAATTTCTACAGAAGGCATCAGCATTGTACTTGTGTAATTGACTATCATCCTAAAAATGGTAAGGTTCAAAATTCTTGGACTAAAAAAATCAGAAATGAGAGTTCTGATGAATTAGAAAATCGCAAGAGAATGAATATTGATGTGCGTGATAATAATCGCAAAGCAGATATTCAGGAATACAAGAAAATAGTTGATGTTTTAGGAGTTCAAAATGCTCCTATTTCACTAGCAAAGTTTCAGGATTTGAAGTATAATGGTGGTGAGGGATATGAACGCTTAAAAGATGTAGTTTATATCCAGGAAAACTTCAAAAATGGCACTTGGCTGGATAAAATCAATCCAGAAAAACAAGCTAGACATATTCAATCAACATCACTGACTGGAAAGAGCTATTTTTATGATCATGTGGATATCAATGCTCTGTACGATAAGTACAAGATGACTGGATTTTTAGAAACAAGTAGAAAAGGCGCTCAAACCAGCAATGAAAAGGTTGATTTATTTGAAGATAGTTCGTTAGGAATTGATGTTTATACTGGTAAGCCAGTAAATGCTATGACAATCAAATATAGCAAAACTGGCGCACACTTAATACCGACATACTACGAAAGGGGAGACTGATGGAACTTAGAAAATTTAATAACAAGGTTGTCAGAATCACCGATATTGACAACCATACCTTCGAAGGCCTCTGTCTTTATGAGGACAAGGATGTCTATGATGAAGAACTTGATGGGTTGTCTATTAAGTCAGGCCCCAGATGGACAAAACTCTTTGAAGATGAAATCAAGGAAGTTCAAATTATAGCGTAAGCACGTTGACAGTGGTCAGGGTGCTTTTATTATGCTTAGAAAGGAGTAACGATGGGAAATACAATTGATTTTTCAGAGAAAAAGTCTAGTCTTGAGCGCGGTGCTTCCGTGAAAGAAATTTTGGAAGAAAATCTTGAGGCTAGCCATGACTACACTTCGGTGCTGGTGGTTTCTTTAGATAAAGATGGTGAGATAAATCTTGGCTATAGCTGGGAGAGTAGTTTGCAGGCATTGGGAATGCTGGATGTTGCTAAAAACTATATTTTGAACGTGATCAATTAAATCATCCCAGCGATAGGGTTATCATGCGATGACGATTGAAAGGAAAGTAGAATGGCGAGGAAGAAACTTGGCAATCAGAATCCTACTCAATCGGTGATTTTAAAATACGTCAAGAAAAATTCAAAAGCTAAAGAAGCGATTGAACTTTACGAGCGGACTGGTCTTTCTTGCTATGCTTGGCAGAAGAATCTTTTGCTGCCTTTGATGGCTGTTGACAAGAACGGTCTTTGGGTACATCAGAAGTTTGGTTACTCTATTCCTCGTCGTAATGGGAAATCTGAAATCCTATATATTGGTGAAATTTTGGGGCTACATGAAGGATTAAATATCCTGCACACGGCTCACCGAATTTCTACATCTCATGCCTCTTTTGAAAAGGTCAAGCGATACCTTGAAAAGATGGGGTATGTTGATGGTGAGGATTTCAATTCGATTCGAGCAAAGGGGCAGGAGCGTATTCAACTTTATTCAACAGGTGGTGTTATCCAATTCCGTACTAGGACATCAAATGGTGGTCTTGGTGAAGGTTTTGATATGCTAATCATTGACGAGGCTCAAGAGTACACAACCGAGCAAGAATCTGCTTTGAAATATACGGTTACGGATAGTGAAAATCCTATCACAATCATGTGTGGAACACCTCCGACACCTGTATCAAGTGGAACGGTCTTTACTAAGTATCGTGAGACATGTCTATTTGGGAAAGGGAAGTATTCTGGCTGGGCTGAGTGGTCTGTTTCTGATGAAAAGGAAATTGACGATGTGGAAGCCTGGTATAATTCTAATCCATCCATGGGATACCACTTAAATGAGCGGAAGATTGAGGCAGAGCTTGGTGAGGATAAGCTAGACCATAATATCCAACGTTTGGGATTTTGGCCAACTTACAACCAGAAATCTGCTATTTCTGAAACGGAGTGGAATGAGCTCAAGGTGGATGATGTACCAGAATTGTCTGGCAAGTTGTCTGTTGGTATAAAGTATGGCCAAGACGGAACGAATGTGGCATTGAGTATTGCTGCACGTACCAAGGATGGCCGTTTCTTTGTGGAAACAGTCGATTGTCAATCCGTTCGTAATGGGAATGAGTGGATGGTTGCTTTCTTGCGTCAATCCGACGTGGCTCAAATTGTCATCGATGGCGCAAGTGGGCAAAAGATCCTGGACGAAGAGTTGAAGGACTATAGAATCAAGAACGTGATTCTACCGACGGTGAAAGAAATCATCGTGGCCAATGCTCTTTGGGAACAGGGGATTTATCAGAAAACCATCTGTCATGCTGGTCAACCATCGCTGTCAAAAGTAGCCACTAACTGCGACAAGCGGAATATTGGCTCAAATGGTGGTTTTGGTTATCGATCTCACTTTGACGATATGGATATTTCTTTGATGGATAGCGCTTTGCTTGCGCATTGGGCTTGTGCTACGACCAAGCCTAAGAAAAAGCAAAAAATCAGTTATTAAAATAAGCGGTCTTGTGACTGCTTTTTTTGATGCCAAAAATTACCGAACTGCCGGGGAAGCAGGAGAAAGGAGACATGAGAATGTCAGAATTTAAACCAATCACTACACAAGAAGAATTTGATGCTGCTATTAAGGAGCGTTTATCTCGTGAGAAAGCGAAGTACAGCGACTATGACCAGCTCAAATCTCGAGTTACAGAATTGGAAACAGAAAATGTTGGCTTGAAGTCAACAATCGAAGCTAACAATCAAAGTAAGGCAGATGCTGACAAGCAACTTGAAAAGATGCAGAGTCAAATCGCTGGTTATGAGACAGCTAGTCTGCGAACTCGGATTGCTTTGCAACATGGATTGCCTTACGACCTTGCAGATCGTTTGCAGGGAACTGATGAAGAAAGCTTGAAAGCAGATGCGGAGCGCTTGGCTGGGTTTATGAAGAAATCTCAACCAGTTTACCCGCTTGGAACAAAAGAGCCTAGCTCAATTGATGACAAAGATGCAGCATTGAAAGGAATGTTGCATAAAATGAGAGGAGAATAATTTATGGCAACACTACAAACAGGGGATCTTTTCCCAGTCGAAACAGTACAAGATATTTTTAGTAAAGTAAAGGGGCATTCCACTCTTGCAAAACTTACTACTCAAGAACCTATTCCGTTTTCGGGAACTGAAACGTTTGTATTCAATCTTGAAGGAAATGCTGAAATTGTAGGTGAAGGAAATGCTTCAAATGCTGGAAGTGCAACTATGAAACCGAAAGTAATCAAACCTATTTTGATTACTTATCAAGCACGGGTATCTGAGGAATTTGTACATTGTTCAGAAGAAAAGCAATTATCTTACCTCAAATCTTTTATTGATGGCTTGTCTAAAAAAGTGGCACAAGCAATTGATATCGCCTCATTTCATGGCCTTGAACCAAAATCAATGACAGACGCTTCTTTCAAAGCCACAAACTCATTTGATGGTTTGATTACAGGAAATGTAGTTACCTATGAAGCAGATAAAATTGATGAAAACATTGATGCTGCTGTTGCAACTGTCACAGCAAATGATTGCGAAGTGAATGGGATCGCATTGTCTCCGGCTGCAGGGGCTGCACTTGGAAAAATTAAGGTAAACGGGGTAGTCCAATATCCTGAATACCGTTTTGGTCAAAACCCAGATTCATTTTATGGAATGAAGTCAGATGTCAATAAAACATTGACAACTGTTGCAAACTCAGCTAAAAAAGACCATGTTATCGTTGGTGATTTTGAAAATGCTGTAAAATGGGGATATGCAGATGAAATTCCTCTTGAAATCATTAAATACGGTGATCCGGACGGTGCTGGCCGTGACTTGAAACGCTATCGTGAAGTTTGCTTGCGTACAGAAGTGTATGTAGGTTGGGGAATTCTTGACGAGCAGGCATTTGCTCGTGTGGAGGCTTAATATGGAATATATTAACAAAGAAACCTTAGTAACAATTGAAACAGACAGTGAATTGGCAGGTGACTGGGTTCCTATTAGTGAATTCAAGGACGAATATCGCCTTACTGTTCCAGAAATTAAGGCGAAACTTGATGAATTTGGTGTTGAGTATGATAGCAAGGCAAATAAATCTGCTTTGCTTGATTTACTAATCGCAAATGAAGGGTGATTGAGATGGAAAACTTTGCAACAGTAGAAGATTTGAAAAAATTGTGGCGAGCGTTGAAATTCGATGAGGAAAAACGAGCCGAAGCGCTGTTGGAAGTTGTTTCTCATTCTCTTCGTGTTGAAGCTAAAAAAGTTGGCAAGGATTTAGATGGGTTGGTGGCTACTGACCCATCTTTTGCTACGGTTGTTAAGTCCGTCACGGTTGATGTGGTAGCTCGCACATTGATGACCTCAACTGATCAGGAACCAATGACTCAGGTGGCTGAGTCCGCTTTGGGTTATTCCTTCAGTGGTTCTTATCTAGTTCCTGGCGGTGGTCTCTTTATCAAGGATTCAGAATTGAAACGTCTGGGTCTCAAAAAGCAAAGATATGGAGTGATTGATATCTATGGGACGGATTAAAGGAATTACTGCAACATTGATTGGAAAAACCAAGAATGGAACGGATGACTTTGGTCATCCTATCTATGAGAATAAAGAAATTCAAGTAGAAAATGTTCTGGTTGTTCCATCTTCGACAGAAGATGTCACGAATCAGCTCAATCTGACCGGAAAGAAGGCTTCTTATACGCTAGGAATCCCAAAAGGTGACCAGAACGAGTGGAAAGACCGTGAGGTTCGTTTCTTTGGGCGAAAATGGCGCACGATTGGCATTCCCTTAGAAGGCATTGAAGCCATGATGCCTCTGGAATGGAATAAGAAAGTGATGGTTGAAGCGTATGAGTAATACAAAAGTCAAGCTTATCGGTGCGGGTGTAGGAGCTCTTTTGAAATCAAAAGAGATTCAGGATATTCTGAACAAAGAAGCAACGGTCATTAAAAAAAGATGTGGTCCTGGCTATGAACAAGATAGCCACGTTGGTAAGACAAGGGCCAATGCTATGATTTATCCAGCTACGCGAAAAGCAAAAAGAGATAATTTGAAAAATAACACTTTGTTGAAGGCGGTGCATTAGATGATTGAAATTATTATCAAGAAATATCTTGACGGTCATTTAGATGTACCGTCATTTTTTGAGCATGAAGCTGAAGCTCCCGATAGCTTTGTCATTATTCAAAAAACTGGCGGTAAGGAGCGAAATCATTCTGGTAGTGCGACCTTTGCTTTTCAAAGCTATGGCCCAACTATGCAGAAGGCTGCAGAGCTTAATGTGAAAGTGAAAAGTGCTGTGAAGGGATTGATTGAATTAGATTCAATCTGTGGTGTCCACTTAAACAGCGATTACAACTTTACGGACACTGAAACGAAACAATATCGATATCAAGCTGTATTTGATATTAATTATTTTTAAAAAGGAGAAATTAAATGGCTACAGAAGCAAATGTAACGACTGCAAAACCTAAAATTGGAGGTGCGGTTTATTCTGCACCTCTTGGAACAGCACTTCCAACAGACGCAACTACAAAATTAGATGATGCGTTTAAAGCGCTTGGTTATATTTCAGAAGATGGTATGACCAATAGCAACTCCCCAGAATCAGAAAATATTAAGGCGTGGGGTGGCGTCGTTGTAAGTTCGGTTCAAAAGGAAAAGACAGACACTTTCAAATATATGCTGATTGAAGCATTGAATGTGGAAGTTTTGAAGGAAGTGTATGGACCAGATAATGTATCTGGGGATTTGTCTTCAGGAATTACGATTAAGGCAAACTCAAAAGAATTGCCACATCACTGTCTAGTTATCGAAACAGTCCTAAAAGGTGGTGTACTTAAACGTATTGTTATCCCTTCAGGAAAGGTAACTGCCATTGATGAAATCCCTTATAAAGATGGAAGTGTCCTTGGGTATGGTACGACAGTAACTGCTTTCCCTAACGCTGCTGACGACACACACTATGAATACATCAAAGGAGCTTAACTATGTCAAGACGAAATCGTAAGAAAAAAAATAACGGAGCAACCCCACAGATTAAAACAATCCGTGGTGTGACTTCAACCGGATTTGCTTTTGAAATCACAAAAGAGCGCTTGGAAAACTATGAATTACTTGAAGTTATTGCAGAAGTAGATACAAATCCGGCAGTTTTACCAAAAGTAGTCAAACTTATGCTTGGTGACAAATCAGAAGATTTGAAAAATCATGTGCGGACTGCGGATGGCATTGTTCCTTTGGATAAAATGGGAGCAGAAATTAGTGAGATTTTCACAAGTCAGAACCAGTTAAAAAAATAGCGATCCTTGCCAGAATGATTCAAACAGATGAAGATGCTCTTATTTGTGATTTAGCTGAAACATATGGGATTTTTGATTACAGACAGTTACCTGTTGACCAGGTAGCTGTCTTTGCTTTTGGTTTGAGAGATGATTCAAGGATCAAACTAGCAATGACCAATAGCAAAGTTCCTTTTGAAACCTTTTTACTTGCAGGCGTGCTTGATAGGCTTTCTGCTCTTGTGTGGTTTAAAACAACAGACGGTCAGAAAGGAATCAACAAACCATTAATGGTTGCAGAGGAGCTGACAGGTAAAACTAAAGCTAAAGAAAGTAAGGAGATGATCTTTGATTCTGGTGAGGACTTTGAAGAATATCGTCAGCAAATTCTAGAAAAGATAGGAGGTGAAGATTAGTGGCGACAGAAATAGCACAAGCTTATGTACAATTGATACCATCAGCCAGAGGTATTACTGGTAAAATCCAATCAATCCTCGATCCTGAAGCGAGTGCAGCAGGGCAAAGCGCTGGGCAGTCATTGGGTTCTAGTCTTGTTAGCGTTATGGCGAAAGTTATTGCAGCGGCAGGAATTGGCAAGGCCTTTTCGGCGGCTATCAGTGAAGGAGCAGCGCTTCAGCAATCACTTGGAGGTATCGAAACTCTATTCAAAGGTTCTGCTGACAAGGTGAAGGGATATGCTAATGAGGCCTACAAAACAACAGGTTTGTCAGCTAATGCCTACATGGAAAATGTGACAGGCTTCTCAGCTAGCCTCTTACAATCTCTTGGTGGTGACACTAATAAAGCTGCTGAAACAGCAAACATGGCCATGATTGATATGTCGGATAATGCGAATAAGATGGGGACATCTATGGGAAGCATTCAACTGGCGTATCAAGGTTTCGCCAAACAAAACTACACCATGCTTGACAACCTGAAACTCGGATACGGTGGTACCAAGCAGGAAATGGAGCGTCTTTTGAATGACGCTCAGAAGTTGACGGGCGTTAAGTACGACATTAACAACCTCTCAGATGTATATAATGCTATCCACGCTATCCAAGAAAATCTTGACATCACTGGCACAACTGCTAAAGAGGCAGCATCTACTTTTAGTGGTTCTTTTGAATCTATGAAAGCAGCCGCTCAGAATGTACTTGGAAAGTTAGCGCTAGGAGAGAATATCCTACCTTCTCTACATGCTTTGCTTAAAACAACATCTACCTTTCTTTTTGATAATTTTTTACCAATGGTTGGAAATATTTTTTCTGGCCTTGGCTTGGTTTTGACTGAAGGGATTAGCCAGATTGCTTCTCAGCTTTTTGGGGATGCTTTTGGAAGTGCAGTCTATAGTCAACTATCGAGAGCGACAGGTATCTTTCAAACCTTCTTTGATATGATCTTTGGATCATTGAGCAAGCAAGATAACATTGATATCCTGACCATGCTTGGATTTAGCGAGGGTGCTGCTAATCAAATTGTCAACATCGCCGACAATATCCGAGTAACTTTTGAGAATATCGGGGTTGTTGCTGGTAATGTTGCAAGTATTGTTGTTGATTTCGTTGGAGATCTTTTAGGAATCAAAGACGGAGAGCAGGGAGTGAACCTGTTAGGTTTTGCATTTGAAGGGATCTCAGACTTTATCAGAGAAGCCTCTGAAAGTCTTAGCAAATTTACATCTTGGTTAAAAGATTCGCCTCTTGCGTTAGATGCTTTAAAATTGGCTGTTGTTAGCATTACGAGTGCATGGGCGGGCTATAAAGCTGTTTTAACGCTAACAAAAGGAATTGAAACAATCAGGAATGCAACTCTGGCTATTACGAATGGTCTTATGCTGGCTCAGTTCGTAAGAACCGGTGCACTCACTACCGCAGAAGCGGCGAATGCGGCTGCTACTATGGGAGCAAGTGGAGCGTTCGGTATTTAATGCTGTGCTGTCTGCCAATCCAATTGGGTTAATTGTAGCGGCAGTGGCAGCATTGACCGCTGGTCTTGTATGGTTCTTCACACAAACAGAAACTGGTCAGCAAATTTGGTCATCTTTTGTGGATTGGATCAAGCAGGCTTGGCAGGGGATTGCTGATTTCTTTGTCGGCCTTTGGTCTGGTATCTCTGAGGGTGCTAGCACCTTGTGGGATGGAGTTGTTACAACCTGGAATGCTTACATCGAATCGTTGAAGGCCATGTGGAATGCTGTTGTAACATTCTTTTCTGATTTATGGGTAAGTATTCAAGAAGCTGCATCTGTGGCATGGACAGCTATCACAACAGCAGTGATGACTATTGTTCAACCGTTCATTGATGGATTCATGAATATTTGGAACAATATTTCAGATGGTCTTACTCAAATTTGGGAAGGGATTAAGATGATTTTCCAAGGCGCTTGGGACTTCATCAAATCTATTTTCTTGGGTGCTATTCTCATCATCATCGACCTTGTGACAGGGAATTTCAACCAGCTGGGGGCTGATCTTTCTCTAATCTGGGAAGGGATTAAAAATAGTATCTCTGTGATTTGGGAAGGTATTAAAACCTACTTTTCTGGAGTCGTGGATGTTATCGTAGGGTATGGTATTGCTGTTTTTGAAAACTTTTCGGCTGCCTTATCTGCGATTTGGGAATTTATCAAGTCAGCTGCTTCAGCGACTTGGGAATGGATAAAATCTACTGTAACAAGTCTGATAACAGGTCTGGTGCAGGGAGCTCAAAATATCTGGGATGGCTTTATGAACTTCCTATCAAGTTTGTGGGAAGGTATTAAGTCAACGGCAAGCAATGCTTGGAGTTCTCTAGCGTCTAGCGTTCTAAGTATTATCAATGGTCTCGTATCCGGGGCGCAAAATGCCTGGAACAACATGTCTAATGCGGTATCTAGTCTTGTAAGTAATGTAACTGGATTCTTCAATCAATTGTGGAATATTGATTTGTATAGTGCAGGACAAGCAATCTTACAAGGTTTCTTGAATGGTTTGCAGTCTATGTGGTCTTCTGTAACTGACTTCGTCGGTGGTATCGCTGGTTGGATCCGTGACCATAAAGGACCTATTGAGTATGACCGTAAGCTTTTGATTCCAGCAGGTAATGCAATTATGGGAAGTTTAGACAATGGATTAAAAGATGGGTTTAAAGACGTCAAGAAAACGGTCGGAGGTATGGCTGGTGAGATTTCGGATGTATTTTCAGGAGACAGTCTGGATCTGAACTCATCTGAGTCCGTGACCAAAAGTCTTGAGGCACAGTTGGCTATGCCGTCGTCTCAATTTGAAGCGCATGAAAATAAAACCGTGTCTGAGATAGCGATTCTGAGAGCAAGTATGGAGAGAATCCTTACTGCTATCCTTGAAAAATCGTCAGACGTTTATCTGGATAATGACATTATCTCAATCAAAACCTATGAACAACACGGTGCTATTTATGCGAGGGGAGGAATTTAATGGATTATATGATCATCAACGGTTTTAATACATCAAGCCTTCCTGGTTGTGTTGTGACCGATTTTGGGAAGGTGGAGGCTGCTAAGCCAAAAGGAGAGAAGGCAACTCTTTATGGAGTCAATGGTAGTTACCGTGTGTTAGACGGTTCTTTCGACAGTTACGAAAGGACCTTCACTCTCCACGTTAAAAAAATGGTTGAGATTTCAAGTATTCTTGATAAGTTTCAATCGAATGATAACGTTTTGGAATTTAGCTATCAGCTTAGCTCATTGTTTTATGCTAACTTTGTGACTGCTAGTTTTGAACCTTTTGGGAATCATGCTTGGAAGTTAGAGATCAAGTTAGACATGCAACCCTTCAGATATCAGAAGAGCGTAGAACCTATTGTTCTTACTGCATCTGGTACAATCATTAATCTTGGGACGATTTATTCTGAACCAATCATCGAGGTTGAGGGGGATGGTGATATCTCCCTTACTATTGGCCGTAAGACCATGTATCTTGCTATTAAGACTAAGGCTACGATTGACTGTAGGCAAGGTAAGCAAAATATCTACAATGCTACTGGTGCGGTTCAGAACACTCTCAGGAAACGTGGAGGGTTCTTGGAAATCCCGACCGGTAAGGTCGGAATCTCGTTTACCGGAAACGTCCGTAAAATTACTATTCGACCGAATTGGAGGTATAAGATTTGATTTATTTAACAAATGGAAATATGCCTCTGAACGCTACCTATGCTGATGAAATTGTTCAAGAGGATAATAGCACTTATCAATTGTCCTTCCGATTTCCGACCTCGGATTCGTTGTGGGAGCAGTTGAAGGAGGAAGCGTTCCTAACGGCTGATGACCTTCACGGTGAACAGGATTTTGTCATTTTCGAGGTAGAGAAGAAGCATGACTATATTCAAGTCTATGCGAAACAAGTATTCACCCTTTTGAATAACTATGTGGTCAGTTCGCTTACTCTTGATCAAGCGACTGGCTCAACTGCTCTCAGTCGTTTTGCTGGCGCGATCACTCGTGACAATCCATTCTCATTCTTCTCTGATATTGAAGATAGGCATACATTTAATATTGGCTCTAAGAATGCTATGGAGGCATTTGCGAAAGATAAGCATTCTATTATTGGTCAATGGGGTGGAGACCTTGTGCGCCACGGCTACCAGGTTCGATTGTTGAAAAATGGCGGTTCAGAGAACGAATCGCTTTTTATGTATAAGAAAAACCTATCTAGCTACCAGCACAAGACATCTACCAAGTCTTTAAAGACTCGAATTACTTTCATCGCGACAGTCAAAGGTGAGGGAGAAAAGGCGCCTGACCGCAAGTTGTCTGTGGTTGTGGATAGTCCACTCATTAACAAGTACAGTCAAATCTACGAAGATGTGATTGAGGTTAATGATCGGGATGTGAAGGATGAAGCAAGCCTTCGAAAATATGGTGAGCAGTATTATCGAACTTCGCTCTGTGACATGATGGAAGATAGCCTTGAGCTTGAGGTTGTCGGCCAGAGTGATGTGCCTGTCCAGATGTTTGATATTGTGAGTTTATTTCACGATGTCTACAATCTTGACGTGCGCAAGAAGATTACTAAGTACACTTACTCACCAATGGGCAAAAAATTGAAGACAATTGGTTTTGGGCAGTTCAAGTCAGGTCTTGCGAATGCGATTGGTAACGCAGTGAGTGATGCAGTCAAGGGTGAAGCTCAACAACTTCAAGATGATTTTGAAAGGCAGTTAGCCAGAGAACTCAAGAATGCTGACCTTGCATTTGACCGTAAAACTGAAGAACTGAAGAACGAGTTCGAAGATGGGTTGAATGCTACTAGAGCTAAAGCTGAAGAAGTCAAGCAAGAACTGTCTGATACTATCAATCAGCGCTTCGACAGCTTTGACAATGGTCCATTGAAAGAAGCTAAGCGCAAAGCCGAGGAAGCCTTGAGAAATGCTGGTGCAAGTAGTTCTCTTGCCCAGGAAGCCAAGCAGATTGGGCTGGATTCGATTGCTAGACTTGAAGCGTTTAAGTCGCAGGCTACGAGCGCTCAGACGACTTTGTCGGGCGACTTGGATGTCTTGAAACGAACCATCGCGAACGATATTCGACCGAAGCAAGCACAGGCTGAAGCTGAGATTGCCAAGCAAGTTGAAGCACTTAGTCAGACCAAGAATGAACTGGCTGGTGTGAAGTCAGCACAAGCGACGTATGAAGAGACAACGACTCGTAGACTGGCAGAGCTGACCAACTTGGCCAACGGTAAGGCCAGCAAGTCTGAACTCACGCAGACAGCCGAAGAGTTGAAAAGTCGGATTGCGACTGTTCAGGTCGGAGGTCGGAATTATATCCGAGGAACAAGACGCATGGCTCTAGCCGGCGGATTGTGGACATCAGGTACCTTTAGACCATCAGGAGTTGGAACAGCAAAGACTATTGATGTATCAAACAGTCCAGCGACTGGATTTGATAAAGCAATACGATTGACCTCAAGTGAAGATAGATACCAAATCGGTATCGCTCAGGACAGGTTTGAAATAATGCCAGGAACCTATACTATGTCTGTCTGGGTAAAAGGTTCAGTTGGGCAAAGAGTTAAGTTGCAAACTTACTGGGAGCCTGACGATGCAACAGGTATAAGTCCATATTTTATCTTGAAAGATGATAAATGGACATATTTGACATTTTCAAGCGAGCGAAAAAAAGCTGGAACCGTATCAATTGGCTATGTTTATTTGTTAGGTGCTGATGCAGGAGAATACTTAGATGTCCTTGCGCCCCAACTTGAAAACGGCACATTAGCAACAAGTCCAAAAGAAGCTCCAGAAGACAATGAAAACCAAATCTCAGCGGTCGAGTCCAGCTTTAAGCAACGCGCTGATGCACTTGATGCTGATGTGAGAAGTCTGACTGAAGGCCTCAGAACTAAAGCGGATATCAGCTCACTCAACGTAACCGCTGAGAATATCAGACAGTCCGTGAAAAGCCTTGAGACAGACACGCAGAAAAAGCTGAATCAGAAGTTGAGTCTGGCTGAATTTGAGGTGCGAGCTGGTTCTATCCGTCAAGAAATCCTGAACGCAACCAAGGACAAGGCAGATAAGACCTTAGTTGTGGCTGAAGCTGGGAAATTGCGTGAAGAATTTTCTAAAATGAAGGTCGGTAGTCGTAACTATGCTGAAGACTACGACTTTTCAAGAGGGCTTTGGAGTTATAGTCAAGGGGATAACAGTCCACAAGATTGGACTATCTCAAACGGCGAATACAACGTCAAAGGTACGACTAACACTTGGAAGCAGATGCAGATTTTTTCAAAAGAAGGTAGTCGAGTGTCTGAAAAGGATTCGACAGCTCTTCTTGATTTGGAGATTGGCGAGACTTATACGCTTTCTTTCAAGCTATGTGTCACTCTGGAAATCCAAGTGTTTGGGTTTCTTTAAGAGCCAATCGAACAGTACATGGCAATCCTGAAATTATGTATGGCAATTTTAATCTCACATCTAGCTGGCAAACTTATCAAGTCACTATACCAGCATTGACCAAGCCTGAAAATTTTGATTTCTGGCGGATTATTCTGGGCTATAACGAGATTGGCCATGTGGCTTTTCGTAAAGTTGAATTGACCAGAAGTTCAACTCGTATAGATGCGGGTCCTGCTCCTGAAGATGGCAAGACTGACCTTATAGTTGCTAAGTCTGAATTTCAGAAAACAGCAGAAGGTCTATCTGCTAAGATGACGGCAGTTGAGCGTTACGTCAATCAAGATGGCCAGCGACAAGAAGCATTGAGAAGATACACTCGAGAAGAGAGCGCTAAACAAGCGACGGCAGTCCGTGAGCAGATATCCAGAGACTACGTTGGGAAATCGGCTTATCAAGAAGATGTGAGAGGTCTTGAGCGTAGGTTTGAAGCTATTACCAACCCACAAAAATGGTTCGATTGCTACTCAAATTGCTAACTACAAAAAAATCAGTAGATGGTAGGTTCGCAGATATCACTTCATTGATTGCTGGTAAGGCTAATCAGACGGACTTCCAGCATGTTAAAGAAACTAGTCAGCTTTATGAGCGTATTATTGGTAGCAATGAGAACGACATCTCTAACAAGGTCGCTCGCATGGCTATGACCAATCAGCTGTTTCAAGTGGAAGTCGGTAAGGCTACGAGAGGTGGCCGGAATTTATTTCTTAATTCATTGTTTAAATATGATCTTCACAAAAGATATTCAACATATATTGTAGATGATAGTTATGAAGGGACTCAAGGACAACTTGCTTTAAGCATAGATACAAATACTAAATTCAGAGGAGCTAATACGTTAAAGATTGTATCGACTTTTAACGGAAGGTCGAACAATCAAAAAGTTACATTTAGAACAGGCGGAGATATGCGTCTGGGTACAGCAGATGAAATGCGTAATAAATCTGTGCGTTTCAGTTTCTGGGCAAAATCTACTGTCAACAACACTAATTTTCAAGCAAGAGCAGGTTTTAGAAGCGCTGTTGAAATGGTTTCATTGACTACTGATTGGAAATTTTATGATATCCAGTTGATAAAGAATGAGGATTCAAATGCAACTAATGAAGTCATAATGCATGTTTTTACCGCTGCAACTGTTTGGATAGCTTTTCCAAAAGTTGAAATTGGAACGGTCTCAACAGATTTCTCAGAAGCCCCAGAAGACATAGAAGAAGCCGTTCGCACAGTCCAGACACAACTTGCTGGTTCATGGTCCGTTCAAATCTGACAAGCGCAGGTTCAATCGTTTCTCAAATCAATGCGACGAACAATCAAATTTTGGTTGAAGCTGAAAAGATTCGATTCAAAGGTAAGACCTTAGCCGATCAACTGACGGCTATTGACGGTTATTTCAAACGATTATTCGTCGGTGAAGGGAACTTTGCGACATTAAACACAGAGGTTTTGAAGTCCGATTCAATTACAGCAGATAAGCTAGTCATGGATATGGCCATGGCAAGACGTTTTGTTTCAAGCGATATATTCACGAACACGCTTGCTTCTAAAACTGCGTTTATAAACAAACTTCAATCGGTCATTGTATCATCTACTCTTCTTGAGGGGTATAAAGGCTGGATTGGTGGATTCCAAATCGGTACTCACGATTCAGGTTCTGGACGTTGGATAACTGGTCGCAATCACTTCTCGGTTGGAATGGGAGATGGCGAAGGCGGCTATAACGCATCAGCTCTCTGGGTTAACTGGGGAGGCAATTGGAGCGAACCTGGATACTATGCATGGTTCGTGAAAAATAATGGCAAGATGTATTGTAAGAATACCGCTGAATTTTGGAAAACACCTATTGTCCACGGCGACCTGAAAGTTGAAGGTAACATCATTTATGATGGTGGCGCTTGGATTTATTCTAGTCAATACGTGAAAATTGGACGAAGCAGTACACCTTATTTTTATCTGGAAAAAGCCGATCGTAGCAGAGATTATTTCCTAGTTTCGAACGATACTTCTGACCGCAGACTGAAATCAAACATTCAAGAGAGTAGTGTTTCAGGGATTGATATTATTAATCGTTTGAAAACCTATAGTTACCGAAAAGAATTTAATAATGAGGTAGAGGATATCTCATGCGGTATCATGGCTCAAGATGTGCAGAAGTACGCTCCAGACGCTTTTCGCGAGAGTCCAGATGGAGTTTACACATATAACACATTTGCACTGGTACCTTACTTAATCAAGGCCATCCAAGAATTAAATCAAAAAATAGAAAAAATGGAGAAAACAATAGCATGAATAACAACATGGACGCAGTAGTAAATCAGTTAACACTTGATTCGCTGACTAAAAAACTAGCAGTCAGTGAGCAAGAATCAGCTAAGAATGAGGCTCTTTATTTGTATGCAGCAAGCGAATTGCACACGATGAAAGAGGTTCTAGAATACGACCCAGCTCTAAAAGAGTTATTTGAAGAAGTGAAAGGAAACATGACAAATGGCAATTAATAATTATGAACTAGCAAGCAAACCTTATACACGAGGATTTGGAGATAATACCAAGACAGTAGTTGAAATTCGTTTATCAGAAGGCAATCGTTACAGTACGAACATGCGTGAGCTTGCAGGAGATCGCACAAGTGAACCAGAAGATGTCTTGATTCAAGCGGTGCTCGATATCCTAAAAGCTGAACTAGATCCAGGCAGTGCCATCGTCAAAACACAGGCTAAACTGCAAGAAGCAGAACAGAAACTGGCTGAGACTGAGCAGAAAGCAACTCAAGTGGAAGCGAAGCAGAATGACCTTGAAGCACTTGCGAACCGCATTAATAAAGTAGTGCGAGTGATGGCTCAAGATTCCATCATGGGTGAGAAAGTTGCTTACGGCACAACCTACAAAGAAATGGTTGAACTCTTCCCTCTTGCTGAAGTCGGTAAAGTTTACAAGCCTGGCGCAATCTTTGCGGTTGAAGACCCAAGTCATGCTGAAGTCAATGGAGAAGGTAAACGCATCCTGATTCAAACCAATCAGTCCTTTACTTATCAAGGAGAAACCCTTGCACAACTTGAAGGGGCACCTTTCCAGAATGGTGTTCTAGCAACTTGGAAGTTTAATGCACCGAAAGCACCAAATCAACAGTAGAGGTGCCTATGGACGTCTTACAATCAACAGAACATTTCTTCATGAACGTGCTACCAGTAGCCACACCAATCGTTGTGGCTTGGCTTGGCTATAAAATGCCGAAGAAATCAAAGGAACTAACGGACCAAATCATTTCTGAATTGAACGATGTTAAAGGGAAAATCAAAGATGTTCAAATTACCGCTGATGAGAATAACTCCAAAATTGACGAAGTACAAGCAAAGCTCAAACTTCACGACGATGCGCACCTTGTTACGATGAGGACGCGCCTTGATCGTGATATTTGTAGGGCTATCCGTCGTGGATTTACTACCAAGGATGAGTTCTATGTAGTGGAGAACATGCACAATAGCTACAAGGCTCTTGGTGGCAATGGCTATATTGACCACTTGTACAACAATTTTGAAGCGTTGCAAATCAGAGACGACATCTTAGTTGAAGATGAGAAAGGGGCGCAGTAAGGCGCTAGAAAGGAAAAACATATGACACAAATTACTGAAATTATTCTTGCATCCGCTACAGGGATTTTAACAATCCTTGCAGGGATTGCGGTCAAATCAATCAAAGACTATCTCACTCAAAAAGGCGGAGAGAAAGCGGTAAAAATCGCTGAAATTCTAGCTAAAAACGCAGTACACGCAGTAGAGCAAGTAGCTACTGAAACAGGCTATAAGGGAGATGAAAAACTGGAACAAGCTCGTGATAAAGTTAGAGCTGAGCTTACAAAATACAACATCAGCATGACTGACAAGGACCTAGACACTTTTGTAGAGTCAGCCGTGAAGCAGATGAATGATGCGTGGAAGGAGTAAGTATGTCTAAAAACAAGAAATGATTCAATTCTTCATCGACAAGGCCAACGCTGGAGATGGAGTGGACAATGATGGAGCTTATGGCTTCCAGTGTGCCGACGTGCCTTGTTATGGGTTACGTCATTGGTACGGTGTGACCCTTTGGGGGAATGCTTACGACTTGCTTGAGTCAGCACGTTCACAAGGCTTGAAAGTCGTGTATGACGCTGAATATCCAAAGGCTGGCTGGTTCTTCGTGAAAAGCTACGTAGCTGGCGACGGTGTCAACTATGGACATACAGGCCTTGTCTATGAGGACTCAGACGGCTCTACAATCAAGACGATTGAACAGAACATTGATGGCAACTGGGACTACTTGGAAGTAGGCGGACCTTGTCGCTACAATGAACGCTCTGTAAGTGAAATCGTTGGGTATATCGTGCCACCTGAAGAAGTTGAAACTGGCTGGCAACAGAATCAGTACGGCTGGTGGTGGGTTCGTGAAGACGGCTCATACCCAACTGACAAATGGGAGAAAATCAATGACGTTTGGTACTATTTCGATGATAAAGGCTTCATGAAGCGTAGTACGTGGTTGAACTACAAGGACGCTTGGTACTGGTTCACGGATTCAGGGTCTATGGCAACTGGTTGGGCCCGTATCAATAATGCTTGGTATTACTTCGATGAAGAAGGCAAGATGGTCACTGGTTGGATTAAGCATAAGCAGACTTGGTACTATCTTGACCGTAAAAATGGCAACATGGTATCTAATGCCTTTATCCAGTCAGCGGACGGAACAGGCTGGTACTACATCAAGGCAGACGGAACAATGGCAGACAAGCCAGAATTTGAAATTGAGCCAGAAGGGCTCATTACCACTAAATAATTTCAAAAAAAAATAAAACGAAAGGAAAACTTTTCTAAAATGTGTATCTACCGCAGGCTCAGGCTTGCGGTTTTTTTGTTTGCACTTAGACCGTGAAAAAATCACGGTTTTGGTACCCATTTTGGTACCCAGAATAGTTTTTTATTTAATATTTAATTAGGATGTCATCTGTTAAAACCCTTGTTTTTCAAGCTTTTGAACACTATTGCATATTTTAAATACTTTTAGTTATAAAACAAGTTTCTGTTTACCCAATCGCTAAATAAAAAGGTTCAGTGAACCTTTTTATCCCGAGCCTTGAAATATAAAGGCGAGGAAGCTAGAAGTAGCATTAAATAAGGCTTTCCGAGTTTTCGGAGAGCCTGTTTTTTGTTTTGCTACTCATGATTTTTTCGTTCTTAGTGTAGATGAATTTTATGAGTGACATTATTTTTCTTCGATGGAAAACTTCTAAAATATGGTATAATGAAAAGATAAAGAAGTTGGGGGTAGAATATGAACATTCAACAATTGCGCTACGTTGTGGCTATTGCGAATAGCGGTACTTTTCGTGAAGCTGCTGAGAAGATGTATGTTAGTCAGCCGAGTCTGTCTATTTCTGTTCGTGATTTGGAAAAAGAATTGGGCTTTAAGATTTTCCGTCGGACCAGCTCAGGGACTTTCTTGACCCGTCGCGGTATGGAATTTTATGAAAAAGCTCAAGAATTGGTTAAAGGATTTGATATTTTTCAAAATCAGTATGCCAACCCTGAGGAAGAAAAGGATGAATTTTCCATTGCTAGTCAGCACTATGACTTCTTGCCACCGACGATTACGGCTTTCTCAGAGCGCTATCCTGACTATAAAAATTTTCGTATTTTTGAATCAACTACTGTTCAAATCTTAGATGAAGTAGCGCAAGGACATAGTGAGATTGGGATTATCTACCTCAACAATCAAAATAAAAAGGGGATCATGCAAAGGGTTGAAAAGTTAGGCCTAGAGGTTATTGAACTAATTCCCTTCCATACCCACATTTATCTCCGCGAGGGGCATCCTTTGGCTCAGAAAGAGGAATTGGTCATGGAGGATTTAGCGGATCTACCAACGGTTCGTTTCACTCAAGAGAAAGACGAGTACCTTTATTATTCGGAGAACTTTGTCGATACCAGCGCTAGCTCACAGATGTTTAATGTGACAGACCGTGCTACCTTGAATGGTATTTTGGAGCGGACGGACGCCTATGCGACAGGTTCTGGATTTTTAGATAGTGATAGTGTCAATGGTATTACAGTTATTCGTCTCAAGGATAAGCTAGATAATCGCATGGTCTATGTTAAACGTGAAGAAGTAGAGCTTAGTCAAGCTGGGACTCTTTTCGTAGAAGTCATGCAAGAATATTTTAATCAGAAGAGGAAATCATGAAAAAAAGAGGAATAGTGGCAGTCATTGTATTGCTTTTGATTGGGCTTGATCAGTTGGTAAAATCATATATCGTCCAGCAGATTCCACTGGGTGAAGTGCGCTCTTGGATTCCCAACTTCGTTAGCTTGACCTACCTGCAAAATCGAGGGGCAGCCTTCTCCATGTTACAAGACCAGCAGTGGTTATTTGCTATCATTACACTGGTCGTTATGGTAGGTGCCATTTGGTATCTACATAAACACATGGAGGACTCACTTTGGATGGTCTTGGGTTTGACCTTGATTATCGCAGGTGGTCTTGGAAACTTTATTGACAGGATCAGTCAGGGATTTGTTGTGGATATGTTTCACTTGGACTTTATCAATTTTGCAATTTCAATGTGGCAGATAGCTATCTGACTGTTGGAGTGATTATTTTATTGATTGCAATGCTAAAAGAGGAAATAAATGGAAATTAAAATTGAAACTGGTGGCCTGCGTCTAGATAAGGCTTTGTCCGATTTGACAGAATTATCGCGCAGTCTCGCGAATGAACAGATTAAATCAGGGCAGGTCTTGGTCAATGGTCAAGTCAAGAAAGCTAAATACACAGTCCAAGAGGGCGATGTCGTCACTTATCATGTACCAGAGTCAGAGGTCTTAGAGTATGTGGCTGAGAATCTTCCGCTAGACATCATCTACCAAGATGAGGATGTGGCCGTTGTTAACAAACCTCAGGGAATGGTTGTGCATCCGAGTGCTGGTCATACCAGTGGGACCCTGGTAAATGCCCTCATGTATCATATTAAGGACTTGTCGGGTATCAATGGGGTTCTGCGTCCAGGAATTGTTCACCGTATTGATAAGGATACGTCAGGCCTTCTCATGATTGCTAAAAATGATGAGGCTCATCTAGCACTTGCCCAAGAACTCAAGGATAAAAAGTCTCTCCGCAAATATTGGGCGATTGTTCATGGAAATTTGCCCAATGATCGCGGTGTGATTGAAGCGCCGATTGGTCGAAGTGAAAAAGACCGTAAGAAACAGGCCGTGACTGCGAAAGGGAAGCCTGCAGTGACTCGTTCCACGTCTTAGAACGCTTTGGTGATTATAGCTTAGTGGAGCTGCAGCTAGAGACAGGACGCACTCACCAAATCCGTGTTCACATGGCTTATATTGGTCATCCAGTCGCTGGTGATGAAGTCTATGGTCCTCGCAAGACTCTGAAAGGACATGGACAATTTCTTCATGCAAAGACCCTAGGTTTTACCCATCCGAGAACAGGTGAGATTTTGGAATTTACAGCAGATATCCCAGAGATATTTAAGGAAACATTAGAGAGACTGAGGAAGTAAGAATGAAAAAGAAATTAACTAGTTTAGCACTTGTGGGCGCTTTTTTAGGCTTGTCATGGTATGGAAATGTTCAAGCTCAAGAAAGTTCAGGAAATAAAATTCACTTTATAAATGTTCATGAAGGTGGCAGTGATGCGATTATTCTTGAAAGCAATGGACATTTTGCCATGGTGGATACAGGAGAAGATTATGATTTCCCAGACGGCAGTGATTCTCGTTATCCATGGAGACAGGGTATCAATACCACTTATAAGCATGTTCTAACAGATCGTGTCTTTCGTCGTTTGAAGGAATTGGGTGTCCCAAAGCTTGATTTTATTTTGGTAACACATACCCACAGTGACCATATTGGAAATGTTGATGAATTACTGTCTACCTATCCAGTTGACCGAGTCTATCTTAAGAAATATAGTGATAATCGTATTACTAAGCCTGAACGTCTTTGGGATAATCTGTATGGCTATGATAAGGTTTTACAGACTGCCGCAGAAAAAGGTGTTTCAGTGATTCAAAACATCACACAAGGAGATGCTCATTTTCAGTTTGGGGACATGGATATTCAGCTCTATAATTATGAAAATGAATATGATGAGAATGGAAATCTTAAACCTGTTTGGGATGACAATTCCAATTCCTTGATTAGTGTGGTGAAAGTCAATGGCAAGAAAATTTACCTTGGGGGCGACTTAGATAATGTTCATGGAGCAGAAGACAAGTACGGTTCTCTTATTGGAAAAGTTGATTTGATGAAGTTTAATCATCATTTAGATACAAAAAATTCTAATACAAAAAATTTTATAAGAAATTTGTCTCCTGAGATAATTGTTCAAACTTCTTCCTCACCAATTGGTTCGTATGATAGCGGTGAAGAAATAAATAGGGAATATATTAGCTGGCTTGAATCAATGGGAATTCAACATATAAACGCAGCCAGCAAAGACTATGATGCGACAGTTTTTGATATTCGACAAGACGGTTTAGTAAACATTTCAACATCCTACAAGCCGATTCCAAGTTTTCAAGCTGGTTGGCATAAGAGTGCATATGGGAATTGGTGGTATCAAGCACCTGATTCTACAGGAGAGTATGCTGTTGGTTGGAATGAAATTAAGAGTGACTGGTATTACTTTAACCAAACGGGTATCTTGTTACAGGATCAATGGAAAAAATGGAACAATCGTTGGTTCTATTTGACAGACTCTGGTGTTGCTGCTAAAAATTGGAAGAAAATTGATGGAATCTGGTATTATTTCAACAAAGAAAACCAGATGGAAATTGGTTGGATTCAAGATAAAGAACAGTGGTATTATTTGGATGTTGATGGCTCTATGAAGACAGGTTGGCTTCAATATAAGGGGCAATGGTATTACTTTGCTCAATCAGGGGAAATGAAAACGGGCTGGGTAAAAGATAAAGAAACCTGGTACTATATGGATTCTACTGGTATCATGAAGACAGGTGAGATAGAAGTTTCTGGTCATCATTACTATCTAGAAGAATCAGGAGCTATGAAGCAAGGCTGGCTTAAAAAGGCAAATGATTGGTATTTCTACAAGACAGACGGTTCACAAGCTGTGGGTTGGATTAAAGACAAGGATAAATGGTACTTCTTGAAAGAAAATGGTCAATTGCTTGTGAATGGTAAGACACCAGAAGGCTATACTGTTGATTCAAGTGGAGCCTGGTTAGTGGATGTTCCGGTTGAGAAATCTGCTACAACTAGAACTACAAGTCATTCGGAAATAAAAGAATCCAAAGAAGTAGTTAAAAAAGAACTAGAAAATAAAGAAACGAGTCAACACGAAAGTGTTACAAGTTCTTCAACTAGTCAAGATTTGACTTCTTCAACTTCACAAAGCTCTGAAACGAGTGCAAACAAATCGGAATCAGGACAATAGTAAAAAAGAAGGTTTAGTGCCTTCTTTTTCCTATCAACTCTTTTCTATTTTCTGTCATTCATGTTATAATGGATAAATATGAAGAATCGGAGTGAGACTATGAAATACAAACGGATTGTCTTTAAGGTAGGAACTTCTTCTCTGACGAATGAGGATGGAAGTTTATCACGTAGTAAGGTAAAGGCTATTACCCAGCAGTTGGCGATGTTGCACGAGGCTGGTCATGAATTGATTTTGGTGTCGTCAGGTGCCATTGCTGCAGGTTTTGGTGCCTTAGGATTTAAAAAGCGTCCGACTAAGATTGCTGATAAACAGGCTTCAGCAGCGGTAGGACAAGGGCTTTTGTTGGAAGAATACACGACCAACCTCCTCTTGCGCCAAATCGTTTCTGCACAAATCTTGCTGACCCAGGACGACTTTGTGGATAAGCGCCGTTATAAAAATGCCCATCAGGCTTTGTCGGTTCTACTTAGCCGTGGGGCGATTCCTATCATAAACGAGAATGATAGTGTCGTTATTGATGAACTCAAGGTTGGGGACAATGACACTTTAAGTGCCCAGGTAGCGGCCATGGTCCAAGCTGACCTTTTGGTTCTCTTGACAGATGTAGACGGTCTTTATACTGGAAATCCTAATTCAGACCCAAGAGCCAAACGCTTGGAGCGAATTGAGACCATCAATCGTGAGATTATTGATATGGCTGGTGGAGCAGGTTCGTCTAATGGTACAGGTGGTATGTTAACCAAAATCAAAGCTGCAACTATCGCGACGGAATCAGGAGTTCCTGTTTATATCTGCTCATCCTTGAAGTCAGATGCCATGATTGAGGCAGCGGAGAAGACCAAGGATGGTTCCTACTTTGTTGCGCAAGAAAAGGGACTTCGTACCCAGAAACAATGGCTGGCTTTTTATGCTCAGAGCCAAGGTTCTATTTGGGTTGATAAAGGGGCTGCTGAAGCTCTATCTCAACATGGCAAGAGTCTTCTCTTATCTGGTATTGTTGAAGCAGAAGGAGCCTTTTCTTACGGTGATATTGTGACAGTATGTGACAAGGAAAGTGGAAAATCACTTGGAAAAGGACGCGTGCAATTTGGAGCATCTGCTTTGGAGGATATGTTGCGTTCTAAAAAAGCCAAGGGTGTCTTGATTCACCGTGACGACTGGATTTCCATTACTCCTGAAATCCAACTACTCTTTACAGAATTTTAGAGGTAAACTATGGTAAGTACACAAGAACAATTTGAACAGGTACAGGCTGTTAAAAAATCAATCAACACAGCTGGTGAAGAGGTGAAAAACCAAGCCTTGTTAGCCATGGCTGATCATTTATTAGCAGCTACTGAGGAAATTTTAGCAGCCAATGCCCTCGATATGGAAGCAGCTAAGGGGAAATTTCAGATGTGATGCTGGATCGTCTTTATTTGGATGCAGGGCGTATAGAAGCGATGGCAACTGGGATTCGTGAAGTGGTTGCTTTACCAGATCCAATCGGTGAAGTTTTAGAAACAAATCAGCTTGAAAATGGTTTGGTTATCACAAAGAAACGTGTGGCTATGGGAGTCATCGGTATTATCTATGAAAGTCGTCCAAATGTGACGTCTGACGCAGCTGCTTTGGCTCTTAAGAGTGGAAATGCGGTTGTTCTTCGTAGTGGGAAGGATGCCTATCAAACTGCCCATGCCATTGTCACAGCCTTGAAGAAGGGCTTGGAGACGACTACCATTCATCCAGATGTGATTCAACTGGTGGAAGATACTAGCCGAGAAAGCAGCTATGCCATGATGAAGGCCAAGGGTTATTTAGATCTTCTCATTCCTCGTGGAGGGGCTGGCTTGATTAATGCCGTGGTTGAGAATGCGATCGTACCTGTTATTGAGACAGGGACTGGGATTGTCCATGTTTATGTGGATAAGGATGCAGATGAAGACAAGGCTCTGTCTATCATCAATAATGCTAAAACCAGTCGTCCTTCTGTTTGTAATGCCATGGAGGTTCTGCTTGTTCATGAAGACAAGGCAGCAAGCTTCCTTCCTCGTTTGGAGCAAGTGCTAGTTGTCGATCGAAAAGAAGCTGGGTTGGAACCAATTCAATTCCGCTTGGATAGCAAAGCAAGCCAGTTTGTTTCAGGTCAAGCAGCTGAGGTCCAAGACTTTGACACTGAGTTTTTAGACTATGTCCTAGCTGTTAAGGTTGTGAGCAGTTTAGAAGAAGCGGTTGCCCATATTGAAACCCACAGTACCCATCATTCGGATGCCATTGTGACGGAAAACGCTGAAGCTGCAGCTTACTTTACAGATCAAGTGGACTCTGCAGCTGTCTATGTCAATGCCTCGACTCGTTTCACAGATGGTGGCCAATTTGGTCTTGGTTGTGAAATGGGGATTTCTACTCAGAAATTGCACGCGCGTGGTCCAATGGGCTTAAAAGAATTGACTAGCTACAAGTATGTGGTTACTGGTGACGGACAGATAAGGGAGTAAGAGATGAAGATTGGATTTATCGGCTTAGGAAATATGGGAGCTAGTTTGGCCAAGGCTGTTTTGCAGACCAAGACGGGTGCCCAGATTATTCTTGCCAATCGTAGTCAAGCCAAGGTAGATGCTTTCATTGCAGACTTTGGTGGTCAGGCTTCTAGCAACGAAGAAATCTTTGCAGAAGCAGATGTAATTTTTCTAGGAGTTAAGCCTGCTCAGTTTTCTGAACTGCTTTCTCAATACCAGACCATCCTTGAAAAACGAGCAAGTCTTCTTTTGATCTCCATGGCAGCTGGATTGACCTTGGAAACTGGCTAGTCTTCTTCCAAGGCAGCACCGAATTATTCGTATGATGCCCAATACTCCAGTTTCTATCGGTCAAGGAGTCATTAGTTATACCTTGTCAGCCAACTGCCAAGCAGATGATAAGGAAGTCTTTTGTCAACTTTTACAACATGCCGGTTTATTGTTTGAAATCAGTGAAGGCTTAATTGATGCTGCAACGGGTCTGGCAGGTTGTGGACCAGCCTTTGTCTATCTCTTCATTGAAGCTTTGGCAGACGCAGGTGTTCAGACAGGATTGCCACGAGAAACTGCTCTACAAATGGCAGCTCAAACAGTTCTTGGTGCAGGTCAATTGGTTCTAGAAAGCAAACAACATCCAGGTGTTTTGAAAGACCAAGTTTGTAGCCCTGGCGGCTCTACTATTGCTGGTGTAGCTAGTTTAGAAGCACATGCCTTTAGAGGAACCGTTATGGAGGCAGTCAAAAAAGCCTACAAACGAACTAAAAAACTTGGTAAATAAGAGGTGGAGAAATCTACCTCTTTTATACTTCCTTAAAATCAGTGTCCAAAAAGATTTTCACAATATCTATTTTTTTGATAAAATAGAAGATAGTAAAAAAGAAATGAGTTAGTCATGTCAAAAGGATTTTTAGTCTCTCTTGAGGGACCAGAGGGAGCAGGAAAGACCAGTGTTTTAGAGGCACTGTTACCAATTTTAGAGGAAAAAGGGGTAGAGGTGCTGACGACCCGTGAACCTGGCGGAGTCTTGATAGGAGAGAAGATTCGGGAAGTGATTCTGGATCCAAGTCATACTCAGATGGATGCTAAAACAGAGCTTTTGCTCTATATCGCTAGTCGCAGACAGCACTTGGTGGAAAAAGTTCTTCCAGCACTTGAAACTGGTAAGTTGGTCATTATGGACCGCTTCATCGATAGTTCTGTTGCCTATCAGGGATTTGGTCGTGGTTTGGACATTGAAGCCATTGACTGGCTCAATCAGTTTGCGACAGATGGCCTTAAACCTGATTTGACCCTCTATTTTGACATCGAGGTGGAAGAAGGACTGGCTCGCATTGCTGCTAATAGCAATCGAGAGGTCAATCGTTTAGACCTAGAAGGCTTAGACTTGCATAAAAAGGTCCGTCAAGGATATCTTTCTCTTTTGGAGAAAGAAGGAGACCGTATTGCCAAGATTGATGCTAGTCTCCCTTTGGAGCAGGTTGTGGAAATACCAAGGCTGTCTTGTTTGATAGAATGGGATTAGCTAAATGAAACAAGATCAATTAAAGGCTTGGCAACCAGATCAATTTGACCGCTTTATTCGTATCCTAGAACAAGACCAGCTCAATCACGCCTACCTCTTTTCAGGTTTCTTTGGAAGCTTAGAAATGGCGCAATTTTTAGCTAAGAGCCTCTTTTGTACGGATAAAGTAGGCATTTTACCGTGTGATAAATGCCGAAATTGCAAGCTGATTGAACAGGAAGAGTTTCCAGATGTTACCTTGATTAAACCAGTTAATCAGGTCATCAAGACAGAACGCATTCGAGAATTGGTGGGTCAGTTTTCGCAAGCAGGGATTGAAAGCCAACAACAGGTTTTTATTATCGAGCAAGCGGATAAAATGCATCCCAACGCAGCTAATTCTCTGCTCAAGGTTATCGAAGAACCCCAGAGTGAGGTTTATATTTTCTTCTTGACTAGTGATGAGGAAAAGATGTTACCGACCATCAGAAGTCGGACCCAGATTTTCCATTTTAAAAAGCAAGAAGAAAAACTCATATTATTCTTAGAACAAATGGGGCTGGTTAAGAAAAAAGCGACTCTCTTAGCTCAGTTTAGTCAATCGCGAGCTGAAGCAGAAAAGTTGGCTAATCAGGCAGGTTTTTGGACCTTGGTCGATGAAAGTGAACGCCTGCTGATTTGGTTAGTAGCTAAGAAAAAAGAAAGTTATCTGCAAGTTGCTAAATTAGCCAACTTGGCAGATGATAAGGAAAAACAGGATCAGGTTTTACGGATTCTTGAAGTTCTCTGTGGACAAGATATCCTACAAGCAAGAGTAAGAGTGATTCTACAAGATTTGTTAGAAGCTAGAAAAATGTGGCAAGCTAATGTCAGCTTTCAAAATGCCATGGAATATCTGGTCTTGAAAGAAATATAAACTCAAAAATGAACGATAAAGAAAGGAAAGGGCTGTTTTATGGACAAAAAAGAATTATTTGACGCGCTGGATGATTTTTCCCAACAGTTATTGGTAACCTTGGCCGACGTGGAAGCCATCAAGAAAAATCTCAAGAGCCTGGTAGAGGAAAATACAGCTCTTCGCTTGGAAAATTCTAAGTTGCGAGAACGCTTGGGTGAGGTGGAAGCAGATGCTCCTGTCAAGGCCAAGCATGTTCGTGAAAGTGTCCGTCGCATTTACCGTGATGGATTTCACGTATGTAATGATTTTTATGGACAACGTCGAGAGCAGGACGAGGAGTGTATGTTCTGTGACGAGTTGTTATACAGGGAGTAGGCATGCAGATTCAAAAAAGTTTTAAGGGGCAGTCTCCCTATGGCAAGCTGTACCTAGTGGCAACGCCGATTGGCAATCTAGATGATATGACCTTTCGAGCTATCCAGACCTTGAAAGAAGTGGACTGGATTGCTGCTGAGGACACGCGCAATACAGGTCTTTTGCTCAAGCATTTCGACATTCAGACAAAGCAGATCAGTTTTTATGAGCACAATGCCAAGGAAAAGATTCCTGATTTGATTGGTTTCCTGAAAGCAGGGCAAAGTATTGCTCAGGTATCCGACGCGGGTCTACCTAGCATCTCAGACCCTGGTCATGATTTGGTTAAGGCAGCCATTGAGGAAGATATTGCTGTTGTGACTGTTCCAGGTGCCTCTGCAGGAATTTCTGCTTTGATTGCTAGTGGTTTAGCGCCACAGCCACATATCTTTTACGGCTTTTTACCGAGAAAATCAGGTCAGCAGAAGCAATTTTTTGACTCGAAAAAAGACTATCCAGAAACACAAATTTTCTATGAATCCCCTCATCGTGTAGCAGATACGTTGGAAAATATGCTAGAAGTCTACGGTGACCGCTCGGTGGTCTTGGTTAGAGAATTGACCAAATCTATGAAGAATACCAAAGAGGTACCATTTCAGAATTGCTGGAAAGCATTGCTGAAACGCCGCTCAAGGGCGAGTGCCTTCTCATCGTTGAAGGTGCCAGTCAGGATGTGGAGGCAAAGATGAGGAAGACTTGTTCTTAGAAATCCAAGCCCGCATCCAACATGGTATGAAGAAAAATCAAGCTATTAAGGAAGTTGCGAAATACTACCAGTGGAATAAAAGCCAGCTCTACGCTGCCTACCACGATTGGGACGAAAATCAAGAAAATGACTAAACAGGGAAGTTTGCCTTCTTCCCTTTTTTTGTTATACTAGTAGAAGAAAAAAATAGAAAGATTTGTGGGAGTGAAAAAGTCCAGTGGACTTTTTCAGCCTGAGCCAAGAAATTTGAAAGCTCTTAAGTTCGGTTGGCTTTTTCAATGTGAAGCTTGTCTTTACACTCCCAAAGAGGTATTAGTGTCGTGTCTCAATCTTATATCAATGTTATCGGTGCTGGTTTGGCAGGTTCTGAAGCAGCCTACCAAATCGCAGAGCGTGGTATTCCAGTTAAACTCTATGAAATGCGTGGTGTAAAGCCTACACCTCAGCACAAAACAGATAATTTTGCTGAGTTAGTTTGTTCTAATTCCCTACGTGGGGATGCTCTGACAAACGCCGTAGGGCTTCTCAAGGAAGAAATGCGTCGCTTGGGTTCAGTCATTTTGGAATCTGCTGAAGCTACACGAGTTCCCGCAGGTGGTGCCCTTGCGGTGGATCGTGATGGTTTCTCCCAAATGGTGACCCAAAAAGTTGCCAACCACCCCTTGATTGAGGTGGTTCGTGCTGAAATTACAGAATTGCCAACTGACGTTATTACTGTGGTCGCTACTGGTCCTTTGACCAGCGATGCCTTGGCTGAAAAGATTCATGCCCTTAATGACGGCGATGGCTTCTATTTCTACGATGCAGCAGCGCCTATTATCGATGTCAACACTATCGATATGAGCAAGGTCTATCTCAAGTCTCGTTATGATAAGGGAGAAGCAGCCTACCTCAATGCGCCCATGACCAAGCAAGAGTTTATGGATTTCCATGAAGCCTTGGTTAATGCGGAAGAAGCACCGCTCAATTCTTTTGAAAAAGAAAAGTACTTTGAAGGATGCATGCCGATTGAAGTCATGGCAAAACGTGGTATTAAAACCATGCTTTATGGTCCTATGAAACCAGTCGGTCTTGAGTATCCAGACGACTACACAGGCCCTCGTGATGGAGAATTCAAAACACCTTATGCGGTGGTTCAACTTCGTCAGGACAATGCGGCTGGTAGCCTCTATAATATCGTTGGTTTTCAGACCCACCTCAAATGGGGAGAACAAAAGCGTGTCTTCCAAATGATTCCAGGTCTTGAAAATGCGGAGTTTGTTCGTTATGGGGTCATGCACCGCAATTCTTACATGGATTCACCAAATCTTCTGGAGCAGACCTACCGTTCTAAGAAGCAACCAAATCTCTTCTTTGCTGGTCAAATGACGGGTGTGGAAGGCTATGTTGAATCGGCAGCATCAGGCTTAGTTGCAGGTATTAACGCGGCTCGTCTCTTCAAGGGTGAAAATGAGGCGATTTTCCCAGAAACAACAGCGATTGGAAGTCTGGCTCATTACATCACCCATGCGGACAGCAAACATTTCCAACCAATGAATGTCAATTTTGGGATCATCAAGGAGCTGGAAGGCGAACGTATCCGTGATAAGAAGGCTCGTTATGAAAAAATTGCAGAGCGTGCCCTCAGCGATTTAGAGGAATTTTTAACTGTCTAATTTTTTTGAAAGAATTGCTCATGATACTATAAAAATCTTAGAAATTGTGATAAAATAGGTAGGATAAAAAAAGGAGAGTGAAAATGGCGAATCCCAAGTATAAACGTATTTTAATCAAGTTATCAGGTGAAGCCCTTGCCGGTGAACGTGGCGTAGGGATTGATATCCAAACAGTTCAAACAATCGCAAAGAGATTCAAGAAGTTCATAGCTTAGGTATCGAAATTGCCCTTGTTATTGGTGGAGGAAATCTCTGGCGTGGAGAACCTGCAGCAGAAGCAGGTATGGACCGCGTTCAGGCAGATTACACAGGAATGCTTGGGACTGTTATGAATGCTCTTGTGATGGCAGATTCATTGCAACAAGTTGGGGTCGATACACGTGTGCAAACAGCAATTGCTATGCAACAAGTAGCAGAGCCTTATGTCCGTGGACGTGCCCTTCGTCACCTTGAAAAAGGCCGTATCGTTATCTTTGGTGCTGGAATTGGTTCACCATACTTCTCAACAGATACAACAGCGGCTCTTCGTGCAGCTGAAATCGAAGCGGATGCTATCCTTATGGCTAAAAATGGTGTCGACGGTGTTTATAATGCTGATCCTAAGAAGGACAAGACAGCTGTTAAATTTGAAGAATTGACCCACCGTGATGTTATTAACAAAGGTCTTCGTATCATGGACTCAACAGCTTCAACCCTCTCAATGGACAACGACATTGACTTGGTTGTCTTCAACATGAACCAACCAGGCAACATCAAACGTGTCGTATTTGGTGAAAATATCGGAACAACAGTTTCAAATAATATCGAAGAAAAGGAATAAGAAAGATTATGGCTAACGCAATTATTGAAAAAGCTAAAGAGAGAATGACCCAGTCTCACCAATCACTTGCTCGTGAATTTGGTGGTATCCGTGCCGGTCGTGCCAATGCAAGCTTGCTTGACCGTGTACATGTAGAATACTATGGAGTAGAAACTCCCCTTAACCAAATCGCTTCAATTACGATTCCAGAAGCGCGTGTTTTGTTGGTCACACCATTTGACAAGTCTTCATTGAAAGACATCGAACGTGCTTTGAACGCTTCTGATCTTGGTATCACACCAGCTAACGATGGTTCTGTGATTCGCTTTGGTTATTCCAGCTCTCACAGAAGAAACTCGTCGTGATCTTGCTAAAGAAGTGAAGAAGGTCGGTGAGAATGCTAAAGTGGCTGTCCGCAATATCCGTCGCGACGCTATGGACGAAGCTAAGAAACAAGAGAAAGCAAAAGAAATCACTGAAGACGAATTGAAGACTCTTGAAAAAGATATTCAAAAAAAGTAACAGACGATGCTGTTAAACACATCGACGACATGACTGCCAATAAAGAAAAAGAACTCTTGGAAGTCTAAAAATAAACAGAAAAACTCAGTTGGCATTGCTGGCTGAGTTTTATTCGAAAGAAGGAAATATGAATACAAATCTTGCAAGTTTTATCGTTGGACTGATCATCGATGAAAATGACCGTTTTTACTTTGTGCAAAAGGATGGTCAAACCTATGCTCTTGCTAAGGAAGAAGGTCAACATACAGTAGGGGATACGGTTAAAGGTTTTGCCTACACGGATATGAAGCAAAAACTCCGCTTGACCACTTTAGAAGTGACTGCCACTCAGGATCAATTTGGTTGGGGAACCGTAACGGAAGTTCGTAAGGACTTGGGTGTCTTTGTGGATACAGGCCTTCCTGATAAGGAAATCGTTGTGTCACTCGATATTCTCCCTGAGCTCAAGGAACTTTGGCCTAAGAAGGGTGATCAACTCTACATCCGTCTCGAAGTGGACAAGAAAGACCGTATCTGGGGTCTCTTGGCTTATCAAGAAGACTTCCAACGTCTGGCTCGTCCTGCCTACAACAACATGCAGAATCAAAACTGGCCAGCCATTGTATACCGCCTCAAGTTGTCAGGAACTTTTGTTTACCTGCCAGAAAATAACATGCTTGGCTTTATCCATCCTAGTGAGCGCTATGCAGAACCACGTTTGGGGCAAGTGTTAGATGCGCGTGTCATTGGATTCCGTGAAGTGGACCGTACCTTGAACCTCTCCTCAAACCACGTTCCTTTGAAATGTTGGAAAATGATGCTCAGATGATTTTGACCTACTTGGAAAGCAATGGTGGTTTCATGACCTTAAATGATAAGTCATCTCCAGACGATATCAAGGCAACCTTTGGCATTTCTAAAGGTCAGTTCAAAGAAGCACTCGGTGGCTTGATGAAGGCTGGCAAAATCAAGCAAGACCAGTTTGGGACAGAGTTGATTTAGGGAGACATATGAGAAAATCATTTTACACTTGGCTCATGACTGAGCGCAATCCTAAAAGTAATAGTCCCAAAGCCATCTTGGCGGATCTCGCTTTTGAAGAGTCAGCCTTTCCAAAACACACAGATGATTTTGATGAGGTGAGTCGCTTTTTGGAGGAGCACGCTAGTTTCTCTTTTAACCTAGGAGACTTTGACGCTATCTGGCAAGAATACTTAGAACACTAGCATGATTCACTGGGTTTGGGCTAGTAATTTCTCCATCCCTCTGCTATAATAAAAAGAAATAAAAAGGATTAGAGAGGTTCTTTATTTGAAGGAACATTCAATTGACATTCAACTGAGTCATCCAGATGACCTGTTTCATCTTTTTGGTTCCAATGAACGCCATCTTCGTTTGATGGAAGAAGAGCTTGATGTGGTGATTCATGCTCGTACGGAGATTGTCCAGATTTTGGGAGAAGAGTCTGCTTGCGAGGAAGCCCGTCAGGTTATTCAATCTCTCATGGTCTTGGTGAACCGTGGGATGACCGTTGGTACGCCAGATGTGGTGACTGCAATTATCATGGTCAAAAACGATGAAATTGATAAATTTGTCGCCCTTTATGAAGAAGAAATTATCAAGGATAATACAGGGAAGCCTATTCGTGTCAAAACTCTAGGTCAAAAGCTTTATGTGGATAGTGTCAAACAGCACGATGTGACCTTTGGAATTGGTCCTGCAGGGACAGGGAAGACTTTTCTTGCAGTGACCTTGGCAGTGACTGCCCTTAAACGTGGGCAGGTCAAGCGGATTATCCTGACACGTCCAGCGGTGGAAGCAGGAGAGAGTCTAGGTTTTCTTCCGGGTGATCTCAAGGAGAAGGTGGATCCTTACCTTCGACCTGTTTATGATGCCTTGTATCAGATTCTGGGAAAAGACCAAACGACTCGTCTCATGGAGCGTGAAATTATCGAGATTGCGCCCCTTGCCTATATGCGTGGACGAACCTTGGATGATGCCTTTGTCATTCTCGATGAGGCGCAAAATACGACCATTATGCAGATGAAGATGTTCTTGACTCGTTTAGGCTTTAATTCTAAGATGATTGTCAATGGAGATATCAGTCAGATTGACCTGCCACGTAATGTCAAGTCCGGTCTGATTGATGCCCAAGAAAAACTCAAGAACATTCACCAGATTGACTTTGTTCATTTTTCAGCCAAGGATGTGGTTCGCCATCCAGTTGTCGCTCAGATTATTCGAGCTTATGAACCAGCTCCAGTTAAAAAAGCAGAGAGTGAAGAATTGGATCCTCAACCTCTATCTGAAGGATAGTTCTTTTGTACTTAAAGTTATCTCAATGCTAAATCTATAGTAGATTGAAGCTAGCATAGTACGTCGTGATTGCTAAAACATTTCTAGAAATTAATTTGACTCTCCTAATCGATTTGTTCATATTTTATTTCAATCTACTATAAATTTGCGTTTTAAATGTTTCATTCAATATCCTTGTATTAGATTAGAAAGGTTTCAAGTGGTAGAAACGTATGGAATCAATCTTTTTAAAACTAGCTCAGTATCTAATAGTGGAGACAGAGCGTTTATTGCTTAGACCTGTAACCTTGGATGATGCGGAAGCAATGTTTGACTATGCCTCGGACAGAGAAAAATACGCGTTACACTTTTTCCAACCAATCAAAAGCTTGGAAGAAACTCAAAAATAATATTGCTCAGTTCTACTTGGCCAATCCCTTTAGGGACGTTGGGGAATAGAACTAAAAAAATCAATGGTCAGTTTATTGGAACCATTGACTTTGCACAAGATTGATCCTGTTCTTAAGAAGGCAGCTATTGGCTACATTATCAATAAAAAGTATTGGAATCAAGGTTTGGCGACAGAAGCCAATCGTGCCGTGATTGAGCTGGCTTTTGAGAAGATTGGAATGAACAAGTTGACCGCCCTTCACGATAAGGACAATCCTGCATCTGGAAAGGTCATGGAGAAATCAGGCATGCATTTTTTTCCCACGAAGAAGCTTATGCTTGTATGGACCAGCATGAAGAAGGCCGAATTGTTACAAGAGTTCATTATGTCTTGACTAAGGAAGACTATTTTGCAAATAAATAAGCAGTTGAGAAGAAATTTTCAACTGTTTTTTCTTCCTCTTACGAATAATCTAAGAGAGGAGAAAATATGGAAGCAATTATCGAGAAAATCAAAGAGTATAAAATCATTGTCATATGTACTGGTCTGGGCTTGCTTGTAGGAGGATTTTTCCTGCTAAAGCCAACTCCACCAACACCTGTCAAGGAAACGAATTTGCAGGCTGAAGTTGCAGCTGTTTCCAAGGATTCATCGACTGAAAAGGAAGTGAAGAAGGAAGAAAAGGAAGAACCGGTTGAACAAGATTTAATTACGGTAGATGTCAAAGGTGCTGTTAAATCGCCAGGAATTTATGATTTGCCTGTAGGTAGTAGAGTCAATGACGCTGTTCAGAAGGCTGGTGGCTTGACAGAGCAAGCAGACAGCAAGGCACTCAATCTAGCTCAGAAAGTTAGTGACGAGGCTCTGGTTTACGTTCCCACTAAGGGAGAAGAGGCAGCTAGTCAGCAGGCAGGTCCTAGGACGGCTTCTTCGACGAGCAAGGAAAAGAAGGTCAATCTCAACAAGGCCAGTTTGGAAGAGCTTAAACAGGTCAAGGGACTGGGAGGAAAACGAGCTCAGGACATTATCGACCATCGTGAGATAAATGGGAAATTCAAGTCGGTTGAGGAACTCAAGAAAGTCTCTGGCATTGGTGCCAAGACTATAGAAAAGTTAAAAGACTATGTTACAGTGGATTAAGAATTTCCCCATTCCCCTAATTTACCTGAGTTTTCTATTGCTATGGCTTTACTACGCCATTTTTTCTGCATCCTATCTTGCTTTATTGGGCTTTGTTTTTCTGCTAGTCTGTCTCTTTTTCCAATTTCCTTGGAAATCAGCAGGCAAAGTTCTAGTGATTTGTGGAGTCTTTGGCTTCTGGTTTCTGTTTCAAAATTGGCAACAGAGTCAAGCGAGTCAAAATTTGGCGAATTCTGTTGAAAAGGTACGGATTTTACCAGACACTATTAAGGTCAATGGTGATAGTCTATCCTTTCGTGGCAAGTCTGATGGACGAATTTTTCAAGTCTATTATAAACTCCAGTCCGAAGAGGAGAAAGAAGCCTTTCACGCCTTACCAGACCTTCATGAGATAGGACTAGAAGGGAAGCTTTCTGAGCCAGAAGGGCAGAGAAATTTTGGTGGCTTTGACTATCAAGCCTATCTGAAAACTCAAGGAATTTACCAGATACTGACTATCAAGAGTATCCAGTCACTTCAAAAGGTTAGCAGTTGGGATATAGGAGAAAACCTGTCCAGCTTACGTCGAAAGGCTGTAGTTTGGATTAAGACGCACTTTCCAGACCCTATGCGCAATTACATGACGGGTCTCTTGCTGGGACATCTGGATACAGACTTTGAGGAGATGAATGAGCTTTATTCTAGTCTAGGAATTATCCACCTTTTTGCCTTGTCGGGCATGCAGGTAGGTTTTTTCATGGATGGCTTTAAGAAACTTCTCTTGCGATTGGGCTTGACCCAAGAAAAGTTGAAGTGGTTGACTTATCCCTTTTCCCTTATCTATGCAGGGCTGACAGGATTTTCAGCCTCGGTCATTCGCAGTCTTTTGCAAAAGTTACTGGCTCAACATGGTGTTAAGGGCTTGGATAATTTTGCCTTGACGGTGCTTGTACTCTTTATTATCATGCCCAACTTTTTTCTGACTGCAGGAGGAGTTTTGTCATGTACTTATGCTTTTATCTTGACCATGACCAGCAAAGAAGGAGAGGGGCTCAAGGCTGTTGCCAGAGAAAGTCTAGTCATCTCCTTAGGAATATTGCCTATTTTATCCTTCTATTTCGCGGAATTTCAGCCTTGGTCCATCCTTTTGACCTTTGTCTTTTCCTTTCTTTTTGACTTGGTCTTCTTACCGCTCTTGTCTATCTTATTTGTCCTTTCCTTTCTTTATCCAGTCATTCAGCTGAATTTTATCTTTGAATGGTTGGAGGGAATGATTCGCTTGGTGTCACAGGTGGCGAGTAGACCTCTGGTCTTTGGACAACCCAATGCATGGCTTTTAATCTTATTGTTAATTTCCTTGGTTTTGATCTATGATTTGAGGAAAAACATTAAAAGACTAACGGTATTGAGCTTATTGATTACAAGTCTCTTTCTCCTGACCAAGCATTCACTGGAAAATGAAATTACCATGCTGGATGTTGGGCAAGGGGAAAGTATTTTCCTAAGGGATGTAACTGGGAAGACCATTCTCATAGATGTAGGTGGCAAGGCAGAATCTGATAAGAAAATCGAAAAATGGCAAGAAAAGGCGACGACCAGTAATGCCCAGCGAACCTTGATTCCCTATCTCAAAAGTCGAGGAGTAGCTAAAATTGACCAGCTGATTTTGACAAATACGGACAAGGAGCATGTTGGAGATTTGTTGGAGGTGACCAAGGCTTTCCATGTAGGGGAAATTTTAGTGTCAAAAGGCAGTCTGAAACAGAAGGAATTTGTGGCAGAACTACAGGCAACTCAAACCAAGGTGCGTAGTGTGACAATGGGAGAGAATTTGCCAATTTTCGGAAGTCAGTTAGAAGTCCTATCTCCAAGGAAAATTGGAGACGGAGGTCATGAAGATTCCCTGGTTTTGTATGGAAAACTATTGGATAAAAACTTCCTTTTCACTGGAAATTTGGAGGAGAAAGGAGAGAAGGACTTGCTGAAGCAATATCCTGACTTAGAGGTGGATGTCTTGAAAGCAAGCCAACATGGCTCTAAAATCTCATCAAGTTTAGCCTTTCTAGAAACACTCAAACCAGAGTTTACTCTCATTTCAGTTGGAAAGAACAATCGAACGAAACTCCCCCATCAGGAAACCTTGACCCGACTGGAAACGATCAATAGCAAAGTTTACCGAACTGACCAGCAAGGAGCTATACGCTTTAAAGGTTGGAATAGTTGGAAAATCGAAAGCGTTCGATAGGAAGGATAAATACTATATATTAGTAAAATAAACTAAAAATATGTTGCATAATAATGATAAAAACGATATAATGAAAGCGTCTTCAATATTGATAATATAAAACTATTAAAAATTAGTAAAAACCGTTTAATTAGTTAGTTTATGATCTATTGGTCTTTTTCAGTCCAGTGTATCTGCTGTGACAGTCACTAAAAGTTATAGGTATGATTGGAATACTTACTATAAGTCTAGTATGAATTGCTAGAGATATAACTATATTAATTCCCTGTTATGGTATCGTTATGACAGCTATTCAAAGTATAAAGTTGGTTCTGGTTTGAATTACAATCGTTATGAGGTACTAAACTACTACAGCGGAGGCTATTAATTCTTAAAGAGTGAGAAAAAGGAGGGCTAGATATGTTGCAGCTTACTCATGTGACCTTAAAAACGCGACAAGTCATCTTACAAGATGTTGATTTTACATTTGAAAAGGGTAGGATTTATGGTATTCTTGCTATCAATGGTTCTGGAAAGACGACACTATTCCGCGCCATTAGCAATTTAATTCCTATAAGTAGCGGAAATATCGCAGTCTCTCCTTCTTTGTTTTATTATGAGAGTATTGAATGGCTGGATGAAAACTTAAGTGGGATGGATTACCTTCGTCTTATCAAAAACATCTGGAAGTCAGGTCTGAACTTGAGGGATGAAATTGATTACTGGGAAATGTCTGACTATATCAACCTTCCCATTCGCAAGTATTCCTTAGGTATGAAGCAACGATTGGTGATTGCCATGTATTTCCTCAGTCAGGCCAAATGCTGGCTTATGGATGAGATTACAAATGGCTTAGATGAGTATTATCGACAGAAGTTTTTTGATAGGCTAGCACAAATCGATAGACAAGAACAGCTGGTTCTTTTAAGTTCTCACTACAAAGAGGAGTTAGTGGAGATTTGCGATAGCATCGTAACCATTCGTCAGGGGCAGATAGAAGAGGTTCCGTTATGAAAGATATTAGCCAATTTTTATTAAAGAAAGTTTTCAAAAGTCGCTTAAACTGGATTATCTTAGCTTTATTTGTATCTGGACTCGGTGTTACCTTTTATTTAAATAGTCGGACTGCAAACTCACACAGCTTGGAGAGCGAGTTGGAAACCAGTCTTGTAAAAGATGAGAGAATCATCAATGAATATGAAGAGAAACTCTCCCAAATATCTGACACCAACTCGGAGGAATACCAGATTGCTAAAAATACTTTAGACGGGCAAAAAAATCTTTCGACTCAAAAGACAGAAATTCTGACTTTATTAAAAGAAGGGCGATGGAAAGAAGCCTACTATTTGCAGTGGCAAGATGAAGAGAAGAATTATGAAATGATATCAAATAACCCGACTATTAGCTCTGACTTTAAAATGGCGGTTGACCGCCAACGAAAGATTTACCAAGCCCTGTATCCCTTGAACATAAAAGCACATACTTTGGAGTTTCCGACCCACGGGATTGATCAGATTATCTGGATTTTAGAGGCTATCATCCCAACCTTGTTTGTGATTGCTATTATTTTTATGCTAACGCAACTATTTGCAGAAAGATATCAAAATCATCTGGACACAGCTCACTTATATCCTTTTTCAAAAGTGGCATTTGCCATGTCCTCCCTTGGAGTTGGAGTGGGCTATGTAACTGTGCTGTTTATCGGAATCAGCGGATTTTCTTTTCTAGTGGGAAGTCTGATAAGTGGTTTTGGACAGTTAGATTATCCCTACCCTATTTATAGCTTAGTGAATCAAGAGGTAACTATTGGAAAGATACAAGATGTGTTATTTCCTGGCTTGTTCTTAGCTTTCTTAGCCTTTATCGTCATTGTGGAAGTTGTGTATTTGATTACTTACTTTTTCAAGCAAAAAATGCCTGTCCTCTTTCTGTCACTCATTGGGATTGTTGGCTTATTGTTTGGCATCCAAACAATTCAGCCTCTTCAAAGGATTGCACATCTGATTCCTTTTACTTACTTACGTTCAGTGGAGATTTTATCTGGAAGATTACCTAAGCTGATTGATAATGTCAATCTAAATTGGAGCATGGGGATGGTCTTACTTCCTTGCCTGATTATCCTTTTGTTAGTGGGGATTCTATTTATCGAAAGATGGGGAAGTTCACGGAAAAAGGAAGTTTTTAATAGATTCTAGCTTTCCTATACAGAAAATAAGAAAAAACTAACATAGAGAGGGAATCACCTTGGTTCTCTCTTTTTGATGCGGAAACCAAGACAAAATACAAACACAAACTTTTCAAAAAAATAACTTTTTATCTTGACAAGGGCTAGAAAACTTGGTATCATATAAAAGTTGAGAAAAGCAGAAGTGAGAGCTTCTCGCCTTGTGACATTAAGTTGCCTGGCCCTACGGATGAAAAGTTTCTAAGAAACGCTATCATAACGTGCGGGCTTGTATATTTACGAGTCCGCTATTGTTTTTCTCTAATAAAACAAAAGAGGTGAAAACCATAGCAAAGCAAGACTTATTCATCAATGATGAGATTCGTGTACGTGAAGTTCGCTTGATTGGTCTTGAAGGAGAACAGCTAGGCATCAAGCCACTCAGTGAAGCGCAAGCTTTGGCTGATAACGCTAATGTTGACCTAGTATTGATTCAACCCCAAGCCAAACCGCCTGTTGCAAAAATTATGGACTACGGTAAGTTCAAATTTGAGTACCAGAAGAAGCAAAAAGAACAACGTAAAAAACAAAGTGTTGTTACTGTGAAAGAAGTTCGTCTAAGTCCAACGATTGACAAGGGTGACTTTGATACAAAACTTCGCAATGCACGCAAATTCCTTGAAAAAGGAAATAAAGTTAAGGTATCTATTCGCTTTAAGGGTCGTATGATTACCCATAAAGAGATTGGTGCAAAAGTTTTAGCCGAGTTTGCTGAAGCAACTCAAGATATTGCCATCATCGAACAACGTGCTAAAATGGATGGACGTCAAATGTTCATGCAATTGGCGCCAGCGACTGACAAAAAATAATTGTCAGAAAGTTAAATAAAGGAGAAAAAATCATGCCAAAACAAAAAACACACCGCGCATCAGCTAAACGTTTCAAACGTACAGGTTCTGGTGGACTTAAACGTTTCCGTGCTTACACTTCTCACCGTTTCCACGGAAAAACTAAGAAACAACGTCGTCATCTTCGTAAAGCATCTATGGTGCATTCAGGAGACTACAAACGTATCAAAGCAATGCTTACTCGCTTGAAATAATAGCTTGACTGTAAGTAAAGAATTCTAGGAAATATTTGGAGGAAATAAAACATGGCACGTGTTAAAGGTGGCGTTGTATCACGCAAACGTCGTAAACGTATTCTTAAATTAGCAAAAGGTTACTATGGAGCTAAACACATCTTGTTCCGTACTGCAAAGAACAAGTAATGAACTCTTACTACTATGCATACCGTGACCGTCGTCAGAAAAAACGTGACTTCCGCAAATTGTGGATCACTCGTATCAACGCGGCAGCTCGTATGAACGGACTTTCATACTCACAATTGATGCATGGTTTGAAATTGGCTGAGATCGAAGTTAACCGTAAAATGCTTGCTGACTTGGCTGTTAACGATGCAGCAGCTTTCACAGCTCTTGCAGATGCAGCTAAAGCAAAACTTGGTAAATAATAACAGATAAGACTGGAACAGGATTGTCCCAGTCTTTTTAAAAATAAAGGAGAAAAATATGGCTTCAAAAATGCTACACACTTGCTTGCGAGTAGAAAATCTTGAAAAATCAATCGCATTTTATCAAGATGCTTTTGGTTTTAAAGAATTGCGTCGCAGAGATTTTCCAGACCATGCCTTCACGATTGTCTATCTAGGTCTTGAGGGTGATGACTATGAGTTGGAGTTGACTTATAACTACGATCACGGTCCTTATGTGGTTGGAGATGGCTTTGCCCATATCGCCCTCAGTACACCTGATCTTGAGGCACTTCATCAAGAGCACAGTGCCAAAGGCTATGAAGTGACTGAGCCAAATGGCCTACCAGGAACTGCACCAAACTATTACTTTGTCAAAGACCCTGATGGCTACAAGGTCGAAGTCATTCGTGAAAAATAATCTCGTGAAGTCAAGTAGAATGTTCGTTTTCTACTTGACTTTTTTTAGCTGAAAGAGTATACTAGTAAAAATTTAACCTTTAAGGGGAGTCCAGAGAGACTCACAAGGTGTCAGATAAAAGAATAGTACAATTTTCTAGAGGAGACTTTTTGAGTGTGCTCTCTTGTGTTGTACGATTTTAACTGAGGCCTTGCACTAGCAAGGTCTTTTCTTTGTCTGGTCCCCTTAAATTTAAGGAGGAAAAGTCATGAATCCCACATGTAAGAAACGTTTGGGTGCAATTCGATTGGAAACCATGAAGGTGGTTGCACAGGAGGAAATCGCACCAGCAATCTTTGAATTAGTCCTAGAAGGGGAAATGGTTGAAGCCATGCGAGCAGGCCAATTTCTTCATCTGCGTGTGCCTGATGATGCCCATCTTTTGCGCCGTCCTATTTCGATTTCATCTATTGATAAGGTTAAGAAGCAGTGTCATCTCATTTATCGGATTGAAGGAGCTGGGACAGCTATTTTCTCAACCTTAAGTCAGGGAGATACTCTTGATGTAATGGGTCCTCAGGGAAATGGTTTTGACTTGTCTGACCTTGATGAGCAGAGCCAGGTACTCCTTGTTGGTGGGGGGATTGGTGTTCCGCCCTTGCTTGAGGTAGCCAAGGAATTGCATGCGCGTGGTGTGAAAGTAGTGACAGTCCTTGGTTTTGCTAATAAGGCTGCTGTTATTTTAGAGACGGAATTGGCCCAATATGGTCAGGTCTTTGTAACGACAGATGATGGTTCTTATGGTATCAAGGGAAATGTTTCCGTTGTTATCAAGGATTTAGATAGTCCGTTTGATGCTGTTTACTCATGTGGGGCACCTGGAATGATGAAGTATATCAATCAAACCTTCTATAACCATCCAAGAGCCTATCTATCTTTGGAATCTCGTATGGCTTGTGGGATGGGGGCTTGCTATGCCTGCGTCCTAAAAGTGCCAGAAAGCGAGACGGTCAGCCAACGTGTCTGTGAAGATGGCCCTGTTTTCCGCACAGGAACAGTTGTATTGTAAGGAGAAAATCATGACTACAAATCGTTTACAAGTTTCTCTACCAGGCTTGGATTTGAAAAATCCGATTATTCCAGCATCAGGCTGTTTTGGTTTTGGACAAGAGTATGCCAAGTACTATGATTTAGACCTTTTAGGTTCTATTATGATCAAGGCGACAACCCTTGAACCACGTTTTGGAAATCCAACTCCCAGAGTTGCTGAGACACCTGCTGGCATGCTCAATGCAATCGGTTTGCAAAATCCTGGTTTAGAGGCTGTTTTGGCTGAAAAGCTGCCTTGGCTGGAAAGAGAATATCCAAATCTTCCTATTATTGCTAATGTGGCTGGTTTTTCAAAACAAGAGTATGAGTCTGTTTCTCATGGTATTTCCAAGGCAGCTAATGTGAAGGCTATTGAGCTCAATATTTCTTGTCCCAACGTAGATCACTGTAATCATGGACTCTTGATTGGTCAAGATCCAGATTTGGCTTATGATGTGGTGAAAGCAGCTGTGGAAGCGTCTGATGTACCAGTTTATGTCAAACTAACCCCTAGTGTAACGGATATCGTCACTGTCGCAAAAGCTGCAGAAGATGCGGGAGCAAGTGGCTTGACTATGATTAATACTCTGGTTGGAATGCGTTTTGACCTCAAAAGCAGAAAACCAATCTTGGCCAATGGAACAGGTGGAATGTCTGGTCCAGCAGTCTTTCCAGTAGCCCTCAAACTCATCCGACAAGTTGCCCAAACAACAGACCTGCCCATCATTGGAATGGGAGGAGTAGATTCGGCAGAAGCTGCCCTAGAAATGTATTTGGCTGGAGCCTCTGCCATCGGAGTTGGAACAGCCAACTTTACCAATCCATATGCCTGTCCTGATATCATCGAAAATCTACTAAAGGTTATGGATAAATATGGCATTAGCAGTCTAGAAAATCTCCGCAAGGAAGTAAAAGAGTCTCTGAGATAAACTGCAATCAATCTGTTTTTGATTTCTTATTATTTTGTAATGTTGATTATAGAGAATTTTGATATAATGAAATGAGTAAGAACAGAGGAAGAAAGTTAATGAAGAAATTGAGATTTGTTTTTTTAGCTCTACTATTTTTCTTAGCTAGTCCAGAGGGTGTAATGGCAAGTGATGGTACTTGGCAAGGAAAACAATACCTGAAAGCAGATGGTAGTCAAGCAGCCAATGAGTGGGTTTTTGATGCTCATTATCAGTCTTGGTTTTATATAAAAGCAGATGCCAACTATGCTGAAAATGAATGGCTGAAACAAGGTGACGACTATTTTTACCTCAAATCTGGTGGCTATATGGCCAAGTCAGAATGGGTAGAAGACAAGGGAGTCTTCTATTATCTTGATCAAAATGGAAAGATGAAAAGAAATGCTTGGGTGGGAACTTCCTATGTTGGTGCAACAGGTGCCAAGGTAATAGAAGATTGGGTCTATGATTCTCAATACGACGCTTGGTTTTATATAAAAGCAGATGGACAACACGCAGAGAAAGAATGGCTCCAAATTAAAGGGAAGGACTATTATTTTAAATCTGGTGGTTATCTACTGACAAGTCAGTGGATTGAGCAGGCTTATGTGAATGCCAGTGGTGCCAAAGTGCAACAAGGTTGGCTTTTTGACAAACAATATCAATCTTGGTTTTACATCAAAGAAAATGGAAAACATGCTGAGAAAGAATGGATTTTCGAAAATGGTCACTATTATTATCTAAAATCAGGTGGTTATATGGCAGCCAATGAATGGATTTGGGATAAGGAATCTTGGTTTTATCTCAAATCTGATGGGAAAATGGCTGAGAAAGAATGGGTATACGATTCTAAAAGTCAAGCCTGGTACTACTTCAAATCTGGTGGCTACATGGCGAAAAATGAGACAGTAGATGGTTATCAGCTTGGAAGTGATGGTAAATGGCTTGGAGAAAAAGCTACAAATGAAAATGCTTCTTATTATCAAGTAGTACCTGTCACAGCAAATGTTTATGATGCAGATGGTGAAAAGCTCTCCTATATATCGCAAGGTAGTGTCGTCTGGCTAGATAGGAATAGAAAAAGTGATGACAAGCGCTTGGCTATTACTGTTTCAGGTTTGTCAGGCTACATGAAAACAGAAGATTTACAAGCACTAGATGCTAGTAAGGATTTTATCCCTTATTATGAGAGTGATGGACACCGTTTTTATCACTATGTGGCTCAGAATGCTAGTATCCCAGTAGCTTCTCATCTTTCTGATATGGAAGTAGGCAAGAAATATTATTCGGCAGATGGCCTGCATTTTGATGGTTTTAACCTTGAGAATCCCTTCCTTTTCAAAGATTTAACAGAGCCTACAAACTATAGTGCTGAGGATTTGGATAAGGTATTTAGTCTGTTAAATATTGACAATAGTCTCTTGGAAAATAAGGGAGCTACCTTTAAGGAAGCCGAAGAACATTATCATATCAATGCCCTCTACCTCCTTGCTCATAGTGCCTTAGAAAGTGACTGGGGACGTAGCAATATTGCCAAAGATAAGAATAATTTCTTTGGAATTACAGCCTATGATACGACCCCTTACCTTTCTGCCAAGACATTTGATGATGTGGATAAGGGAATTTTAGGTGCAACAAAGTGGATTAAGGAAAATTATATCGATAGGGGCAGAACTTTCCTTGGAAACAAGGCGTCTGGTATGAATGTTGAATATGCCTCAGACCCTTATTGGGGCGAAAAAATTGCTAGTGTGATGATGAAAATCAATGAGAAACTAGGTGGTAAAGATTAGTCCTATAATTGGATATGATTTGAGTGAATAGTATGTTAAAAATCCTGATTTCAAGTAAAATCAGGATTTTTTCATAGATGCGATTTTTTCTGGGTCTGGTGTGACGCGGAGGGTCTTTTGTCCTGTGTAAGTGACAAAGCCGGGTTTGCCACCAGTTGGTTTGTTGAGTTTCTTGACTTCAATCATATCTACCTGCACCAGATTTGACAGGCGACCTTGAGAGAAGTAGGCAGCTAACTCTGCCGCGTCTGTCTTGACTTCATCAGATGGGTCAAGATTTCCTGAGATGACAACGTGGCTTCCAGGAATGTCCTTGGCATGAAACCAAAGTTCCTCCTTGCGGGCCATTTTAAAGGTCAATTCCTCATTTTGCAGGTTATTGCGTCCGACATAGATGATGGTCTTGCCATCGCTTGCTAGATACTGTTCTGGTTTTTTGCGCTTCTGGATTTTCTCCCGTTGTCTTCTGCGGATAAAACCTGTTTGAATCAATTCTTCACGGATTTCAGCGATTTCTTCCAGTCCAGCTTGGTTGAGGACGGTTTCGACACTTTCTAGATAGAGAATGGTTGCCTTGGTTTCTTCAATCAGATCAGTCAAGTATTTGACAGCTTCTTTGAGTTTCTGATACCGTTTAAAATAGCGTTGGGCATTTTGGTTGGGAGTCAAGGCCTTATCAAGCGCAATGGTGATAGGTTGGTTGGTGTAGTAGTTGTCTAGGATAACCTGGTCTTGGTCGTTAGGCACTTGATGGAGGAAGGTTGTTAGCAATTCTCCTTTTTGGCGAAATTCTTCAGCATTGTCTGTCGCTAGTAACTCTTTTTCTTGTTTTTTCAGCTTGTGGCGGTTTTTCTGAAGTTCATTTTCAACACGGCGAATCAGTTCACTGGCTTGCTGTTTGACGCGGTCGCGCTCAGCCTTATCCTTATAGTAGGTGTCCAACAAATCAGAAAGACTGGCAAAAGGCTCTCCCACCTGATTTGCAAAAGGAACTGGACTGAAGGAAGTCTCAGTCAAACATGGCTTGGTTTCTTGATTGAAAAAGTTTCGGAAAGTGGAAAGTTTTTCACTAACCAGTATCCTTTCCAATTCATTTGCCGTATCGCGTCCCAGACCTTGAAAGAGGCTTTGAAGATTTTTAGCTGTCGTTTCCTGTGTTTGCAGGATTTCAAAGAGTTTCTCGTCCTTGATCGTAAAAGGATTGAGAGATTCCGTACTTGGCGGAGCGATATAGGTCGATCCAGGAAGCAAGGTACGGTAGCTATTTTGTGAAAAGCCAACATGTTTGATAACTTCGAGGATTTTATGACTGCTTTTATCAACCAGTAGAATATTACTGTGTTTCCCCATGATTTCGATAATCAAGGTAGCCTGGATATGGTCGCCAATCTCGTTTTTATTGGAAACTGTCATTTCTACAATACGGTCATTTTCCACTTGCTCAATCGACTCAATCAGGGCACCCTGCAAATATTTTCTCAAAACCATGATAAAGGTAGAAGGTTGGGCTGGATTTTCAAAAGTCGTTTGGGTCAGCTGAATGCGTCCAAAAACAGGATGGGCAGAAAGGAGCAGGCGATGACTTTGGCGATTGCTGCGGATTTGCAAGACCAACTCTTGTTCAAAAGGCTGATTGATTTTCTGAATGCGACCATTCACTAACTCTCTTCGCAATTCCTCAACCATGTGGTGTAAAAAAAATCCGTCAAATGACATCGTTCTCTCCTTGTGATTGTATTCCATAGTATTATATCAAAAAGGTAGAATAAAATCATGGAAATGTGGTATAATAAAGCCAAGTAAAGAGAAACGAGAAGCACATGTATATTGAAATGGTAGATGAAACTGGTCAAGTTTCAAAAGAAATGTTGCAACAAACCCAAGAAATTTTGGAATTTGCAGCCCAAAAATTAGGCAAAGAAGACAAGGAGATGGCAGTCACTTTTGTGAACAATGAGCGTAGTCATGAACTCAATCTGGAGTACCGTGACACAGACCGTCCGACAGATGTCATTAGCCTTGAGTATAAGCCAGAGTTGGAAATTGCCTTTGATGAAGAGGATTTACTGGAAAATCCAGAATTGGCAGAGATGATGTCTGAGTTTGATGCCTATATTGGGGAACTGTTCATCTCTATCGATAAGGCACATGAGCAGGCCGAGGAATATGGCCACAGCTTTGAGCGTGAGATGGGCTTCTTGGCAGTACACGGCTTTTTACATATCAACGGCTATGATCACTACACTCCGGAAGAAGAAGCGGAGATGTTCGGTTTACAAGAAGAAATTTTGACAGCCTATGGACTCACAAGACAATAAACGAAAATGGAAAAATCGTGACCTGATATCCAGTTTAGAATTTGCTCTCACAGGAATTTTTACTGCCATCAAGGAAGAACGCAATATGCGAAAACATGCAGTGACGGCTCTTGTGGTCATTTTTGCAGGTTTTGTTTTTCAGGTGTCACGAATCGAATGGCTCTTTCTCCTATTGAGCATTTTCTTGGTAGTAGCGTTTGAGATTATCAACTCTGCTATTGAAAATGTGGTGGATTTGGCCAGTCACTATCACTTTTCCATGCTGGCTAAAAATGCCAAGGATATGGCGGCTGGCGCGGTATTGGTGGTCTCTCTTTTTGCAGCCTTAACAGGTGCATTGATTTTTCTCCCACGAATCTGGGATTTATTATTTTAAACATTAAGAGGAAATTATGACTTTTAAATCAGGCTTTGTAGCCATTTTAGGACGTCCCAATGTTGGGAAGTCAACTTTTTTAAATCACGTTATGGGGCAAAAGATTGCCATCATGAGTGACAAGGCGCAGACAACGCGCAACAAAATCATGGGAATTTATACGACCGATAAGGAACAAATTGTCTTTATCGACACACCAGGGATTCACAAGCCAAAGACAGCCCTTGGAGATTTCATGGTTGAATCCGCCTACAGCACTCTCCGTGAAGTAGATACAGTTCTCTTTATGGTTCCAGCTGATGAAGCACGTGGTAAGGGGGACGATATGATTATCGAGCGTCTCAAGGCTGCTAAGGTTCCTGTGATTTTGGTTGTGAACAAGATCGATAAGGTTCACCCAGACCAGCTTTTGTCTCAGATTGATGATTTTCGTAATCAAATGGACTTTAAGGAAATCGTTCCAATCTCAGCTCTTCAAGGGAATAACGTCTCTCGTCTAGTGGATATTTTGAGTGAAAATTTGGACGAAGGTTTCCAATATTTCCCGTCTGATCAAATCACAGACCATCCAGAACGTTTCTTGGTTTCAGAGATGGTTCGCGAGAAAGTCTTGCACCTAACTCGTGAAGAGATTCCGCATTCTGTCGCAGTAGTTGTGGATTCTATGAAACGAGACGAAGAAACAGACAAGGTTCACATCCGTGCAACCATCATGGTCGAGCGAGATAGCCAAAAAGGGATTATCATCGGTAAAGGTGGTGCTATGCTTAAGAAAATCGGTAGCATGGCTCGTCGTGATATTGAACTTATGCTAGGAGATAAGGTCTTCCTAGAAACCTGGGTCAAGGTCAAGAAAAACTGGCGCGATAAAAAGCTAGATTTGGCTGACTTTGGCTATAATGAAAAAGAATACTAAGTAGAGGTGGGCTCATGCCTGCTTCTTGTTTTTACAGAAGGAGGATTTATGCCTGAATTACCTGAGGTTGAAACCGTTCGTCGTGGCTTAGAAAAATTGATTTTGGGAAAGAAGATTTCGAGTGTAGAAATTCGCTATCCCAAGATGATTAAGACAGATTTGGACGAGTTTCAAAAGGAAGTGCCTGGTCAGATTGTTGAGTCAATGGGACGCCGTGGAAAATATTTGCTTTTTTATCTGACAGACAAGGTCTTGATTTCTCATTTGCGCATGGAGGGCAAGTATTTTTACTATCCAGACCAGGTTCCTGAACGCAAACATGCCCATGTTTTCTTCCAGTTTGAGGACGGTGGAACCCTTGTTTATGAGGATGTACGCAAGTTTGGTACTATGGAACTCTTGTCTCCTGACCTTTTGGATGCCTACTTTATTTCTAAAAAATTAGGTCCTGAACCAAGCGAACAAGACTTTGATGTGCAGGTATTTCAAGCTGCCCTAGCCAAGTCTAAAAAGCCTATCAAATCCCATCTTTTAGACCAGACTTTGGTAGCTGGACTTGGCAATATCTATGTGGATGAGGTTCTCTGGCGAGCTCAGGTTCATCCAGCTAGACCTTCCCAGACTTTGACAGTAGAAGAAGCGACGGCCATTCATGACCAGACTATTGCTGTTTTGGGTCAGGCTGTTGAAAAAGGTGGCTCGACCATTCGGACCTATACCAATGCCTTTGGGGAAGATGGAACCATGCAGGATTTTCATCAGGTCTATGACAAGGCTGGTCAAGAATGTGTACGCTGTGGTACCATCATTGAGAAAATCCAACTAGGCGGACGAGGAACTCACTTTTGTCCTCAGTGCCAAAGGAGGGGCTGATGGGAAAAATCATCGGAATCACAGGTGGAATTGCCTCTGGCAAGTCAACCGTGACAAATTTTCTAAGAAAGCAAGGCTTTCAAGTGGTGGATGCCGACGCTCTTGTTCACCAACTACAGAAACCTGGTGGTCGTCTATTTCAGGCTCTAGTCCAGCATTTTGGGCAAGAAATCATCCTTGAAAACGGAGAACTTAATCGCCCTCTCCTGGCTAGTCTCATCTTTTCAAATCCTGAAGAACGAGAATGGTCTAAGCAAATCCAAGGAGAGATTATCCGTGAGGAACTAGCTACATTAAGAGACCAATTGGCTCTGACAGAAGAGATTTTCTTCATGGATATTCCCCTGCTTTGAACAAGACTATGTCTCTTGGTTTGATGATACTTGGTTGGTCTATGTGGACCGAGATGTCCAAGTAGAACGTTTAATGAAAAGGGATCAGCTATCCAAGGATGAAGCTAAGTCTCGTCTGGCAGCCCAGTGGCCTTTAGAAAAAAAGAAAGATTTAGCCAGCCATATTCTTGACAACAATGGCAATCAGGACCAGCTTCTCACTCAGGTGCGTATCCTTCTTGAGGGAGGTAGCTAAGATGACAGAGATTAGCTGGAAGGATAATCTGCGCATTGCCTGGTTTGGTAATTTTCTGACAGGAGCCAGTATTTCCTTAGTTGTGCCTTTTATGCCCATCTTTGTGGAAAATCTAGGTGTAGGGAGTGATCAAGCTGCTTTTTATGCAGGTTTAGCTATTTCTGTCTCTGCTATTTCCGCGGCACTTTTCTCTCCTATCTGGGGCATCCTTGCTGATAAATACGGTCGAAAACCCATGATGATTCGGGCTGGCCTGGCCATGACTATTACTATGGGAGGCTTGGCCTTTGTGCCAAATATTTATTGGTTAATCTTTCTTCGTTTATTAAACGGTGTGTTTGCAGGATTTGTTCCCAATGCAACAGCCTTGATAGCCAGTCAGGTTCCCAAGGAGAAATCAGGCTCTGCCTTAGGTACTTTGTCTACAGGCGTAGTTGCAGGTACTCTAACTGGTCCCTTTATCGGTGGCTTTATTGCAGAATTATTTGGCATTCGTACTGTTTTCTTACTGGTTGGTAGTTTTCTATTTTTAGCTGCTATTTTGACTATTTGCTTTATCAAGGAAGATTTTCAACCAGTAGCCAAGGAAAAGGCCATCCCAACAAAGGAATTATTTACATCAGTTAAATATCCCTATCTTTTGGCTAACCTCTTTCTGACCAGTTTTGTCATCCAATTTTCAGCCCAATCGATCGGCCCTATCTTAGCTCTGTATGTACGCGACTTAGGCCAGACAGAGAATCTTCTTTTTGTATCTGGTTTGATTGTGTCCAGTATGGGCTTTTCCAGCATGATGAGTGCAGGAATCATGGGAAAGCTAGGTGACAAGGTGGGCAACCATCGCCTTTTGGTTGTAGCCCAGCTTTATTCAGTCATCATCTATCTCCTCTGTGCCAATGCCTCTAGTCCCCTTCAACTAGGACTTTATCGATTCTTCTTTGGATTGGGGACAGGTGCCTTGATTCCCGGAGTTAATACCCTTCTCAGCAAGATGACGCCCAAAGCTGGTATTTCAAGAGTATTTGCCTTCAATCAGGTATTCTTTTATCTGGGAGGTGTCGTTGGTCCCATGGCAGGTTCTGCAGTGGCGGGTCAATTTGGCTACCATGCTGTCTTTTATGCGACAAGTCTTTGTGTTGCCTTTAGTTGTCTCTTTAACCTGCTTCAATTTCGAACATTATTAAAAGTAAAGGAAATCTAGTGCGAGTAAAAATTAATCTCAAATGCTCCTCTTGTGGCAGTATCAATTACCTAACCAGTAAAAATTCAAAAACCCATCCAGACAAGATTGAAGTTTTAAAGTATTGTCCCAAGGAAAGAAAAGTAACCCTACATCTTGAATCTAAGTAGATTTTATGGTAAAATAATAAGGATTTTAAGGAGTTTGATATGTATAACCTATTATTAACCATTTTATTAGTATTATCTGTTGTGATTGTGATTGCGATTTTCATGCAACCAACCAAAAACCAATCCAGCAATGTATTTGATGCCAGCTCAGGTGATTTGTTTGAACGCAGTAAAGCACGTGGTTTCGAGGCTGTAATGCAGCGTTTGACAGGGATTTTAGTCTTTTTCTGGCTAGCCATTGCCTTAGCATTGACGGTATTATCAAGTAGATAAGAAAATAATGGGCAGGACTAGGTCTTTGCCTGTTTTTATTTTTAAATGATGTTTGAGAAGGTTTTACAGTAAAAGAAAAGAAAAAATCTAGAAAGAAAATATGAAAGAAATTATAAAAGAATATTTACAAGACAAGGGAAAGGTGACTGTCAATGACTTGGCTCAGGCTTTGGGGAAAGATGGATCCAAGGATTTTCGTGAGTTGATTAAAACCTTGTCTCTAATGGAAAGAAAGTACCAGATTCGCTTTGAAGAAGATGGCAGTCTGACATTAGAAATTAAGAAAAAACATGAGATTACTCTCAAGGGGATTTTTCATGCCCATAAAAATGGCTTTGGCTTTGTCAGTCTGGAAGGCGAGGAGGACGACCTTTTTGTAGGAAAAAATGATGTCAACTATGCTATTGATGGTGATACCGTTGAGGTCGTCATCAAGAAAGTCGCTGACCGCAACAAAGGAACAGCTGCCGAAGCCAAAATTATTGATATCTTAGAACACAGTTTGACAACTGTTGTCGGCCAAATCGTTCTAGATCAGGAAAAGCCCAAGTATGCTGGCTACATCCGTTCGAAAAATCAGAAAATCAGTCAACCGATTTATGTTAAGAAATCAGCCCTTAAACTGGAGGGGAACAGAAGTTCTCAAGGTCTTTATCGACAAATACCCAAGCAAGAAACACGATTTCTTTGTCGCAAGTGTACTAGATGTGGTGGGGTACTCGACGGATGTCGGAATTGATGTCCTTGAGGTTTTGGAGTCTATGGACATTGTCTCCGAGTTTCCAGAAGCTGTTGTCAAGGAAGCAAAAAGTGTGCCGGATGCTCCGTCTCAAAAGGATATGGAAGGTCGTCTGGATCTAAGAGATGAGATTACCTTTACCATTGACGGTGCTGATGCCAAGGACTTGGACGATGCGGTGCATATCAAGGCCTTGAAAAATGGGAATCTGGAGCTTGGAGTTCACATTGCAGACGTTTCCTACTATGTGACAGAAGGTTCTACCCTTGACAAGGAAGCCCTTAACCGTGCGACTTCAGTCTATGTGACAGACCGTGTGGTTCCAATGCTTCCAGAACGTCTGTCAAATGGCATCTGCTCCCTTAATCCTCAAGTAGATCGCCTGACCCAGTCTGCAATTATGGAAATTGATAAACATGGTCGTGTGGTCAATTACACCATTACACAAACGGTTATCAAGACTAGCTTCAGGATGACCTATAGTGATGTCAATGATATCTTAGCAGGTGACGAGGAGAAGAGACAAGAGTATCAGAAAATTGTTCCTAGTATAGAACTTATGGCCAAGCTCCATGAAATTTTAGAAAGCATGCGTGTGAAACGTGGTGCCCTCAATTTCGATACCAATGAAGCTAAGATTTTAGTGGATAAACAAGGTAAGCCTGTTGATATCGTTCTTCGTCAGCGTGGTGTTGCCGAGCGCATGATTGAGTCCTTCATGTTGATGGCCAATGAAACAGTTGCCGAGCATTTTAGCAAGCTGGATTTGCCTTTTATCTATCGAATTCACGAGGAGCCTAAGGCTGAAAGTTCAGAAGTTTATTGATTATGCTTCGAGTTTTGGCTTGCGCATTTATGGGACTGCCAGTGAGATTAGCCAAGAGGCACTTCAAGACATCATGCGTACTGTTGAGGGAGAACCTTATGCAGATGTATTGTCCATGATGCTTCTTCGATCTATGCAGCAGGCTCGTTATTCGGAGCACAATCATGGCCACTATGGACTAGCTGCTGATTATTATACTCACTTTACCAGTCCGATTCGTCGTTATCCAGACCTTCTTGTTCACCGTATGATTCGTGATTACGGCCGTTCTAAGGAAATAGCGGAGCATTTTGAGCAAGTGATTCCAGAGATTGCGACCCAGTCTTCCAACCGCGAGCGTCGTGCCATTGAGGCAGAGCGTGAAGTCGAAGCCATGAAAAAGGCTGAATACATGGAAGAATACGTAGGCGAAGAATACGATGCGGTTGTATCAAGTATTGTCAAATTTGGTCTCTTTGTCGAATTGCCGAATACAGTTGAAGGCTTGATTCACATCACAAATCTACCTGAATTTTACCACTTCAACGAACGTGATTTGACCCTTCGTGGAGAGAAATCAGGAACAACCTTCCGTGTAGGTCAACAAATTCGTATTCGGGTTGAAAGAGCTGACAAGATGACTGGGGAAATTGACTTCTCTTACATTCCAAGTGAGTTTGATGTGATCGAAAAAGGCTTGAAACAGTCTAGTCGTAGTGACAGAGGGCGTGGTTCCAGTCGTCGTTCAGATAAGAAGGAAGATAAGAGAAAATCAGGACGCTCAAATGATAAGCGCAAGCATTCACAGAAAGATAAGAAGAAAAAAGGAAAGAAACCTTTTTATAAGGAAGTAGCTAAGAAAGGAGCCAAGCATGGCAAAGGGCGAGGGAAAGGTCGTCGCACAAAATAAAAAGGCACGCCACGACTATACAATCGTAGATACGCTAGAGGCAGGAATGGTCCTGACAGGAACTGAGATCAAGAGCGTTCGAGCAGCTCGAATCAATCTTAAGGACGGCTTTGCCCAAGTAAAAAATGGGGAAGTCTGGCTGAGTAATGTTCATATCGCACCTTACGAAGAGGGCAATATTTGGAACCAAGAACCAGAACGTCGCCGTAAACTCTTGCTCCATAAGAAACAAATCCAAATTAGAACAAGAGACTAAAGGAACAGGAATGACACTGGTTCCCCTTAAGGTCTATATCAAAGATGGCTATGCCAAGCTCCTTTTAGGCCTAGCTAAAGGGAAGCATGACTATGATAAACGGGAGTCTATCAAACGACGTGAGCAGAATCGCGATATTGCGCGCGTGATGAAAGCTGTCAACCAGCGATAAAAAGAGGAATGAAAATGGAAAAACTAGTTGCCTACAAACGCATGCCACTGTGGACTAAAGAGACCATGCCAGAGGCGGTTCAGCAAAAGCACAATACCAAGGTCGGAACTTGGGGCAAGATAACTGTAGTAAAAGGAGCCCTCAAGTTTATTGAATTGACAGGAGATGGTGAGGTTTTAGCTGAGCACCTCTTTGAAGCAGGAGCCGACAATCCCATGGCACAACCTCAAGCTTGGCACCGAGTGGAGGCTGTAACAGACGATGTAGAATGGTACTTGGAATTTTATTGTAAACCTGAGGATTACTTCCCTAAGAAATACAATACCAATCCTGTTCATTCAGAGGTCCTAGAGGCAATGCAGACAGTAAAACCAGGGAAAGCCTTGGATTTGGGCTGTGGTCAGGGCCGTAACTCTCTCTTTCTTGCACAGAATGGTTTTGATGTGACAGCTGTAGATCAAAATGAATTATCTCTTGAAATCTTGCAAAGCATTGTTGAGCAGGAAGACCTAGATATGCCTGTTGGTCTTTACGATATCAATTCAGCCAACATTAGCCAAGACTATGATTTTATTGTCTCAACAGTTGTTCTCATGTTCCTACAAGCGGACCGAATCCCAGCTATTATCCGAAACATGCAGGAGCACACCACGGTCGGTGGTTACAATCTTATCGTCTGTGCCATGGACACGGAGGATTATCCTTGCTCGGTTAACTTCCCATTCACATTTAAAGAAGGGGAACTGGCAGACTATTACAAGGACTGGGAATTGGTCAAGTACAATGAAAATCCAGGTCATTTGCACCGTCGCGATGAGAATGGAAATCGTATTCAACTACGCTTTGCGACCATGTTAGCTCAGAAAATCAAATAAACATGTATGAAGGTTGGGGAATTCCCTAACCTTTTTAAAAATGCCAAATGTTATAAAAATGTAATATTTCTGACTATATGATTTTTATTTCAAAAAAATATATAATTATATTAAAAAAAGCTACTTAATGTATATATATATATATATACGAATAAAATTATAATAGATTAAAAAATATGGAAAATGTTCTATTGAATTTTTATAGTAAAAGAGTATCATATAATATGATAAAATATTTTTTTTGGAGGAAATTAAATGTTTCATAAAGGTAAACACAATCGTGAAAAGCAATTACGTTTTTCTATTCGTAAGGTCAGCTTTGGTGCAGCTAGTGTCGCAGTAGCTGCCTTGTTCATGTTTTTAGGAAATGGAGCAGTATCTGCTGCAGAGCAAGGAGTGTCTTCAACTAATGGGGAGACTCAAGCACCGCAACCTAAAGATCAGAATGTCCAGAATGGGACCTACGAAGGGAACACAGTAGCAATTAGTCCTGCTGCAACAGTAGAGACAAATACTCAACCTTCAACAGTTGAAAATAGTTCTTCACCAGAATCAGCACCTCAGAAGGTGGAGACTCTAGACAAGAAAGAATTGACAGATTTAATCAAAGAAATTGATGGTAAGCTTTCTCAAGGCACATACGCTAGTAAAACAGATAATAGTGTAAATCAATTAAAAACAGCTTTAGATGAAGCAAAATCTGTATTAAATAAAGCAAAAACACAAGCTGAATTATCACAAGCACAAGCTAAATTAGTTACAGCCACAACAAAATTACAAACAAAACCAGAAGAGAAAAAAGAAGCACCAGCGGTAGACACTACAAATGGAAAAGCTACTGTAGGTAAAAAAGCAACAAATACTGAGAAATCTTCAGAATCTAATTCGATTGCAAACTCAGGTTCTAAAGATGAACGTAATGGAAAAATATTAGATACAAATAATCCATTCCGTACAGATACAACTCCTAGCACGACAGATGATACATCAGCAAATCAAACGTATACATTACCAGAAGATAGTGCGAGTGTTGATGAATTAGATAATAAATTAAAGGGATTGGACTCTTCTATAAGAAATGAAACTAAATTAGCTTCTATTGACGAAGTAGGACGTCTTAAGAATGTACAGCCTGGAAAAATACAAGAAATCGATGAATTTGGTGGTTGGTCAGCAATAACAGCAGATGGAAAAAAAGGGAAATTTGCTATTGCACGAAAAACTGATGCGGGAGTATATCCTATTGAGACAGTGAACGTTACCAGAAAAGGAGCAGGTGAGAATGGAAAATATGTAATACACGTTGAAGAAAATGCATTTGATCGTTCAAATGAATATGCTCTATTTCTTTCTAAAGTTAGAACGTATGCAACTAAAGATGAAGAAACAATTGATGGACAGCCATTTAAAGATGTAGATACAGATGGTGGTGTAGGAGAAGCTCTTACAATATCTAGAGGGCTAAAAGGATTCAATGGAATAGAAAAAACTTATAAAGCCTATTCTCCATCAACAGGAACAGGGATAAATATTTCATTTAAAACAGGATTTACAGGAGATATTGACGGTGTCAAAGCTGGATATAAAGTTGAGGTAATTGCAAAATTTAAAGATGGGCGTACAGAATCTATCTATAATGATAGTTTCCTTCCAACTGATTCTAAAAATGATAGAACAAAGAATGTAGTACCAGTTGATGCAAATGACAAAGTTAAATTTGAAGTTAAAAGATCCCCAAAACCGACAGTTGATACTCTTAACCAACAGTTAGCGACATACAAAAATAGTCAAGTGAATAAAACAGGTAGTTTTACTAGTAAAAATATTGATTTACCTAAAGGAGCTATAGAGTATACAGTTCGAATTAGCGCTTCTGATAATTCTAGATTAGGAATGGGATATCAAACTACATGGTCTCAATATGCATTACCTATAGCAGGAAGAGACTTTTCAATTGAACAAGATACAAAGAATGTTGCGAAGGATTTACTACAGAGAATATATAATAAATTAATAGAACAAAAATCAGAAGATACTAAGTGGTCTACTCTTGAAACTAAGGGGGCTTATGACACAAAATTGACTGAGATTAATGCTTTACTTAATTCAGAAATAAATACTACAAGTAACTATAAAGAATCTGCTAAGTTACTGATTGAAAAGTATAAGTCTCTGAACAATAGAAATGAAATTGTTGCAGCAGCGAAAGCGGACTTAGAAAAAGCAGCGCAAGCCGAAAAAGCAGAAATCGCAGCAGATA